>Ga0302271_10000723_pt1 | contig 32502 bp, 56 predicted proteins | sample III_Bog_N1_1_FD_198767 | JGI IMG/M metagenome (GOLD analysis project Ga0302271, IMG submission 198767) | Peat permafrost microbial communities from Stordalen Mire near Abisko, Sweden - III_Bog_N1_1 | ecosystem: Environmental > Terrestrial > Soil > Wetlands > Peat | place: Sweden: Abisko... | reverse complement strand
GCGACCCAATCAAGCAAGACGGTTTGACCGAAACTTGGAAAAACGTCATCACCATCAAGCACGTCGCCGAACGGCTTGACCCATTATCATTTGAAGACAATGATGCAATCGCAGAATTTGTCGGCACACTTGATTTCGACGACCCACAGTTGAAATTGCTGGATGAAAGGGAACATGCAAATGAGTGAACAGCAACGTCTTTTCGATAGTTACAAAATCACCAAGGTTGAAAACATTTCCAAAATGGCAACCGACACGGCATTCATTGCATTTCATCGTGCGAATCCATGGGTGGTTGTCGAACTTGAAAAGATAGCATGGGAAATGTTGCGCAGTGGGCGCAAGAAAATCGGCATTCAAGCATGTGTTGAAATATTCAGGTGGGAAGCACGACGCCACACCATCGGAAACGATTTCAAGTTGAACAACAACTTTTGTTCACGCTATGCACGCATGATTCTTGACCGAAACCCACATTGGGGTCAAGTTTTCGAATTACGCAGCTTGAAGAAGCAACGAAACGCACCAAAGATGACTATTGACCCAACTTTGAATCAAACAACGCTAGAAACGGCTGAAAACAGCCAGAAAGGTCAAATATAATGAAACCAGACGAAAACTTCGCAGAATATGTCGATTTAGGCACACAACGGCTTCAAATATTCGCAATGCGTTCATACGAACACAAACCAATTTGGTCAATCAGAAACATGGGCGGCAACGTCGAAGTCAGTATCAAATCAATTGATGCTGATGCAGTGCAGCAGTTGAAGAACATGCGCAAAGCAATCGACGGTGCAATCAAGTTTTTGAACGATAAACCAAAAGAAATTGACGATGCGAAAGGAAATATCAACGATGAATCGCAAATATAGCACGTTGTTGCATATCATTGGCATCACGTTGACGTTTGCGGCATTCACTGGATTGTTCATCACATTGGCAATCGTGCTTTGCATAGTCGGCATATATTTTGCGCTTCAGTTGTTCTTTTCATGCGGATGGTGGGCTTCATTGCTGGTCATCGGCGGTATACTAGCAATATACGCATTCACATTATCAGTTGCACTTGAATTCATTGAAAGGAAATCAACAAAATGACATACGACAAAGAATGGTATCGACCACGAGAAATTGCACGCAACCGATGGATTACAAATTCATTGAACAGTGACAAGGAATCAGCAAACTATGATTGGATTCTTGAAGAAATCAAGCGTGGCAATCTTAAAGCACGCAACTATTCAAAATCTGAATATCGACCATATTGGCTTGTTTCAGCTAAAGAGATTGAAAGGTATCGCACCAGCCATGAACAATAATCTGACAATCGAAGAATCAGCAAAGTTGACTTGTGAATGGGAATTGACTTGCCAGACTGGTGATGAATCATGAAAAGCAGAATCGAAATCATACCAATAGTCGGCGTGACATTGACCGCACTGATATTTTCAGCAATTGCATTGCCAGTGATTATCGCCATATATTGGTTGTTTTGGATGATGGCATACCCACACATTGGGTATCAATGTGAGTCATCAAACATCGTGAAGAAAGTTGAATTGGCTGGTGATTATTGGACAGGTGACAGCAAATACAAATTGACACTTGAAGATGGCACAGAATATTTCAGCACATACGAAAAAATTGGTGAAAAAGTTTGTATCAAAGAATCAGCCAAATTCATTTGGTGGGAAGCGAAGTCACAATGATTCGCTATTCCAAACTATTACGAACCAAAATTGGCAACCCTGTGACGATTCGCATCTTCACCAACAGCAAGTTCAGATTCATGCTTGCATTCATTCGTGGATGGTTTGAATTTAGTCGTGGCAATTCATACGAATACAATGATAGATGGTAAAATTGTGACAGCAGCGGTGTGGTCGGTCACTACTGTTGCACAAATGAAAGTATAGAAAAGTATTGACAATTGAAACAATCTTTGCTACACTAAAAGTACCATAAAAAATATCACGAAAGGATAAATGACGATATGGCAAACAACAACAAAACACAAAAAGAAGATGCACCAGTTGCATCACAAAAAAAGCAAGTGCCAGCAATAATCAAAACGATTGTTTCACTGGTTGAGGTAGTAGCACGTTTCTTGACAGCATACCTCTTATTGAATAACTTCACGCACATTGTGGCGGTAGTGGTTGCATATTACATGCTTATCACCGCAGCAGGAATGTTCGTCGCAGTATTCCACAAGGCTTTCAAAAACTAACGAAGCAGCCGTCATCACGACGGCTTTGCTTCATACTCATGAAAGGGGTATTTGATGGCTGATACAACAGCAGCAACGCAAGCAAAAGCACGCAAGACGGAATTGAAATCAAAGTTCGGTGAATTCATACCTGACGGAACTGACCCAGAGTTTATATACAATCAGTGGGTTTCAGCACTTTTCGCCAAAGAAGAAAAACCAGACGACGACATTCTATTTCGTGCGCTAACCATGGCAAAATTGGCACACATCGACATTCGTGGCGGTTTGCTATATATCAAAGATGGCAACGTCATCATCAACATTGATGGACTTGTCGCAATCGCCGACCAAACTGGTCAATACGGTGGCACATCAAAAGTTGAATATCAATACGATGATTCAAAGAAAGCCGTTTCGGTTCGTGTCGGTGTTTACAAGGTCATTGGCGAACACGTCTTGACGCCTGAACAAATCGTCTTCATGGATGAATACGACACTGGTGATGGCTTATGGGCTGATGCCAAAGACGGTGGCAAGAAAATGTCAATGTTGAAGAAAGTCGGATTGGCGCACGTCATTCGTGCATCATTCACCACATGTGCTGGTTTGTATATTCCTGAAGAAGTTGACGGCAAGTTCAAAAAGAAAGCAGCCGCCAAAACACCAACGGAAATGGAATCGAACATCAAAAAGGCACTTGCCAAGAATCGCAAAAAGGGCGAATCTAGTATTGAAACCATAAAAGCAAAGAAAGCATGACGATATGCAATACAATATCAAAAACGATGGGAAGCTTCACACACGCTTCACAGATTTGATGCGTGCCACACCGAAGCAGGTTGAAAACATCATCAAAGAACAGTTGGGCGAAAAAGAACGATTCAAGAATGACATTTTGACGTTCGGCGAAACCCGACACAATATGTGGCAAAAAGAATCCGAAGAAACTGGCATGTTGCCAATCGTATTTCGTGAAGCATTTCCCGAATACAAAGATTTGCAAATCACACACGCTGAAAAAGAGTTCGCCACCGAACTATTCAAAAACATTGTTATTCATAGCCGACCAGATGGCGTGAATGTACCCGAAGCCATTGTGATTGATTACAAAACGATGGTGAAAGGCGCAGGCGGTGCAAGGCGATATGCAAGTTCAAAGCAATTGCCGTTCTATTCATTCCAACTTGGCGTTCACAATATACGCATCAAAAAGTATGTGTATTTCGTTGAGATTTGGAACGCCGACTATACCGAAATTGTCGGGTACGAAAAATATGAAAAAGCAGTTGGCTTGATGGACATCGCAGCAATCAAGAAATGGGCGCATGACCGTTGCGAAGTGTTATCTATTGGCATGAAATTGGCAGGGTTGTGGCGTGGGTAACGTCAAGCGCAATTCAGCAAGTGGGCTTCACGGTGCTGAAGCCAAAGAATGGTGGCGTGGGAATCGAACCGCCGACATCAAAGAATTGTGCGCAACCATGGATTGGGAATTCAAACAAATGACACCATATCAATATCGAATTGAACGTGTCGTTGATGTATACCCGACGAATGGTCGTGTGCATGTTATCAAGCGAAATTGGCGTGGAAACTATCACACGGCTGGTGATTTGCATCGTATAGTTGAAGCCGAATTGATACGTCTATCATCTTAAAGTATAGAAAAGTATTGACAATTGAAACATGCTTTGCTATACTGAATATATAATCAATGAAAGGATTATGACGATATGAAAGAACAAGAAAACAACACAGTGTCGATTGTTCCATTCAAGCGCAAAATCACCACTGTACAAAAGCAAGTCGAGGGTTTCAAAATCACCGACAATGACACAATGGTGGTCGCAACCGACACACTATCAATCATCAAAGACATCAGCAAGGCAATGGAAAAGCAACGCAAATTGCGTGTTGACCCATTGAACAAAGAAGTCAAAGACATCAATGCTGAATACAAGCCACTATCAACGGACTTGGAAAAAGCCGAAAAGTATATCAAATCAGAAATGATTTCATATTCAAACGAGGTTGACCGCAAAGCCGCTGAAGCAGCCGCCAAACTTGAAGCACGAGTTGAAAAAGGCACAATGCGAACTGATACCGCAATGCGCAAAATGGATGACATCGAAACTATGGGTTCATCTGTCGAGGGCAACAAAGGTTCAATCAATTTCCGCATGGTTCGTGTCGTCAAAATCGTTGATGTTACAAAAATACCAGCAAAATACTTGAATGACGAAAAAGTGCTTGATGCTATCAAATCAGCAGTTCGCACAGATGTCATGAACGGCACATTGGTCGATGGTGTCGAAGTAGTTGAAGAAAAGCAGATTGCCGCAAAATAGCGGCAATCATGGGGGTCAATATGTACCGATACAAACTTATGATTCGCAAGGCAATCAAAAACATCACGCCATTTGGCATCGTTGCAATGATTGAAAACGCCAAGGAATCAGCACGCATCGAACAGCAACTTGACGACGCTTTGATTGACAACACGCTTATATATCGCATGTGGGCTGATGAATTCGGCACACCATTCGACAAAGCCGTGATGCAATTTCATCGTACGGTTGAAAGTTTCAACAAGACAGTTCAAAAAGTAGTCGGGAAATAACACATGACCGACATATTGGGGCGAATAATGTTGTTCATACTTGAACGCAGATTTGCACGACTGATGAAGAAACGCAGATTGATGCGCATCGTCGGCAAGCGATTCACTATATGGGCGACTGAAAGGATTGATTGACATGGGCGAAGCATACGACAAAGGCAAGATGTACGAACAGCACATTGCCAAATTAGTGCGCAGGAAAGCCGACAAAGGTTCGATGCGCAACAGGTCAAGCCACGTCAAAGATGGCGCACGCCGTTCAGACGTATTCACGGATTTGCCGATTCATATTGAATGCAAGCACCACGAAAACGTGCGCATCAAAGACTGGATGGAACAAGCCGAAGCAGCATCGAACTTTCATGAAACCGCAGTCGTTGCATTCCGCATCGACGAAAAAGACTATGCAGCATTGAACTTTGAAGATTTGTTGAATCTATTCATTCAAATTACCGACCAGCAAGCCGAAATCAGTGACTTGCGTGCGCCAGTTGAATCAATAGTAGTCAAACCAGCCAAAGCCGCTGAAATCGTGCGACACGAAGCCGTGGCACTATCACAAAAGGCAATCGACACAAAGAAAGTCACATCAACCGTGAAATTTTGCAAGAACGGTCACATCGTTGATTCATATGGCTATTGTATGCAAAAGGGTTGCAAATATAATCGAACATATAAACCACCAAAGGTGAAAAGATAATGAAAAAACCAATCATCGACAATCAGTTGGAAACCGCACGAAAGAATGTCGAGTTGCTGAAAATTCAACTTGAACAAGACATCGACGTTGACAACGAAATGGCATACAGTGACGAAGAATTGAAACGACTGCTGAAACGCTTGCCAGTGGTGATGTTTCAGGCATCGCAAAAAGTCGTGTTGAAATTCATCGACTTCAAAGATTCCAAGCGCAACACCAAGAAAGCATTCGCCATCGCTATGATGAAAGCAAACGCATTGAAAGGTTCAGAGGGTTTGACATCCGAAGCAGACCGCAAAGCATTCGCACAAAATAGTCGTGAAGTTGAAGCCGCCGAAATCGCCGAAATTCAATCTGAAGCAGAATACCGCATGGCTGAATTCCACTTCGGCGCATATGACAATTTATATATGGCAGTCAAGAAGATGGCTGATATGCGCATGGCTGAAAATGCAGCGCAGGAAAGGGCGAACCGATAATGGCAAAGACATGGCGGGATGTCAAACCACAGAAAAAACAAACCGATTTGCAAGATTATCAGATGCGACGATGGCTTTCGCAAGTGCCGCATGGTGGCATTGTTGGCGATAGTGCCGTGCTTATCGTGTATAATGAAGAACATCCATCGCAATCATATTTGATTGTTGAGGGCATCAATTCATGAATATTCAATACAAGAACAGCATCATGATTTTCATCATCGCACTGGTTGTCGCAATACCCGTCGGAATGATTTTCAAGGGTGGAACAATCACGAAAGACGAAAAGTCACACAGCGTTCTTTTTCAGAATGCTTCAGCATTGAGTGCGCAAAAGGTCGAAACAAAACCATCGACTGAAACACCAAAGGTTGACACGCCAGTTGTTGAACCAGTACCAGTGACGCCAGCACCAACGCCAGCACCAGTCGTTTTGGCTGGTATTGATGGCAACTGTGAATCATGGCGACCATTAGTGCAAAAATACTTTGGTGATGCCACAGACGCAGCGTTGACGACGATATTGCACGAATCAAGTTGTGTGCATGATAAGATTTCAGATACCAACGACTATGGATTGATGCAACTAAACGGAATGCAAGTATTCGACCCCGAAGCAAATATTGCCGCAGGGTATCAGAAATTCATTCATCCACGCCGTGGAACGAAACCAAACTTTTCAGCATGGTATGCAGTATGTACACCGAATCTTGTGCCAAAATACAATGGCATCTGGTGTTCTTAACCATAAACAGATAAAATGAACGTATGACGATAAAAATGCCTGTCCGACCTTTCACCCTCGTGAATTGCATATCGTCATTCGGACAGGCTTTTTTGTTGCCATAAATGGTTTGAAAGTATAGAATAGTATCAACATAGACGATATGTAGAAAGCGAGGGTATAAATAATGAGCCAATCAAAAACAAAGACATTGCAAGCCATACGGTTCTTCAATGACAAAATATCAGCAATTGAATTGCTGGATGTGCCAGATGGCAGATTGAAAATCAAACAGTATTATGGCAGACAAATCACCGCAGGCGAACGATTCTTTGACATATTTGAAGACAAAGAATTCTGGTCATCAGTCGTATTGATTGCATTGACATTATTCATCGCAGGCGTTGCACTTTGGGGAATCAGGCAATGAAGCGTCGATATTTGAAAGCAATTACGGTGGCACTAGCATTGGCAAGTGCGTTCGGCATTGGTATGTTGTACATGTATTTCATCATGTGGACTGATACATTCGTCAAGTTCATCGAAATGACTGAAAGGGTATTCCAATGAAAATTGCATTTTTGGGGAATTTCCAAGTTGACTTCACCAGTGAATCACATTATGCCAAGACGTTTGAAAAACTTGGTCATCAAGTCATTCGTATGCAAGAACCAAGAGTGACCACAGACGACGTGTACCGCATCGCTATGCAGTGCGACATGTTCTTTTGGGTTCACACACATGGTTGGGATTTGAACGGCAACCGCACGATGCAAGAGGTATTGCGCAGGCTTGACCGTGCCAACATTCCGACGGTTGCATATCATCTTGATTTATACATGGGATTGCGCCGCTGGACTGAATACGAAGACAGCGCATATTTCAAAGTCAAACATTTCTTCACCGTTGACAAGCTGATGGCTGATTGGTTGAACGAAAACACATCGACCATCGGTCACTATTTGCCAGCAGGTGTGTTTGAAGATGAATGCTATATTGGCGAATACGACCCACGATTTGATTTCGACGTGGTTTTTGTTGGTTCACGACGATACCACAATGAATGGCAATACCGACCACAGTTGATTGCATGGCTTGAACAGACATATGGTCGCAGGTTCGGTCACTTCGGCAACGATGGCATCATGGCGATTCGTGGCAAGCAATTGAATGACTTATATGCTACCGCCAAAGTTGTTGTCGGTGATACGCTTTGTCTTGATTTCAAGTACCCACATTATTGGTCAGACCGCATCTATGAAACCACTGGTCGTGGCGGCTTCATGGTTCACCCATACATCACAGGAATCGAAACACAATTCAGCGAAGTCAATGAAGTGATGTTCTATCAATACGGAAATTTTGAACATCTGAAAAAAATCATTGATACCGCATTGGCAAATTCGACGGCACGCAAGCAAATTCAAATGGCTGGACACGAACGCACGAAGCGTGACCACACATACACAAATCGGTTGCAAACAATAATTGAAACAGTAAAGGGGAAATCATGAAAATATTTGCACATGACCCACGATTCATTCTGAATGGTCGTGATGGTTCACAATCAGATGCCGTCGTAGTGCGTGAAATCTGGTGTGAAAACGTATATGAAGTCTTTGACGGCGATTTGACCGATACAGGCATTGTCATTGATATTGGTGCGAATATCGGCGCATTCACGCTATACGCAGCCAAATTGGGCGCAAAGAAAGTGATTGCCGTTGAACCTGAACCACACAACGTGGAATTATTGCGCAAAAACGTCGCCGACAATCAAAAGAACGTGCCAGATTGTGAATTCATCGTTGATGAACGTGCAGTTGTCGGCAAACATACATATCAGCCATTACACGCATACATGACCAATGAACACGGTGATTCAAGATTGCTTTGTGACGGTGATGCACGAAGCAGTGACCGCAAAGATTTGCAACAAGTCGAATACACCACACTTGATGATTTATTCAAAGAACACAATTTGGAATTCATCGACGTGCTGAAAGTTGACATTGAGGGGCTAGAGGGTGATGTCATTCTTGGCGCACAAGAAAGCACGTTGAATCTTTGCCGATACATCACGCTTGAATATGACCAACACGCCACCGACCTTGGTGCAATAGTTGAGAAATTGAGCAAGACACATCAAATCAAGTATGTCGGTGCAAACGGCGGCATGTTATTCGGAAAGAGGTATTGAAATGGTGAACAGACAACAACGACGTGACAATGATTTCGATATTCGCAAGTATATCAAATCAAGCAATGCCATTGAGGGCATATACGATGACGAAGAAATTGAACAATCGCTTTTGGCGTGGGCGTATCTTGAACAACTGACAGTATTGCGCCACACGGACATCATGCGTGTTCAAAAGATTATCACGCTACACCAAGACAACTTGCAGCCAAATCAACGTGGCTGGTATCGTGGCATGGCTGGAAACATCACAAACGTGCAGGTTGGCGGCAGAATCGCACCAGATTATTCGCTAGTTGAAGACTTGATGCGCAATTGGTTGCTTGACGTGCCGAAAATGACGCCATTGGTCGCACACATCCGCTTTGAAAGCATTCATCCATTCGTTGACGGCAATGGGCGCACAGGGCGCATGATTTACTGGTTCATATGCAAGAAACGTGGTGTGAAGCCATTCAGGTACAACGCCGACACGCAAAAAGACCGTGAAGCGTATTATCGACTATTTGAAAATGACCGTGTTGTGAAACTATCAAATGCAGGTTGGATTTTTGACCAACCAGAAAGCGACGGTGAAGAATCATGAAAATTGGATTGTTGGCATATTCAACGCAAACTGGACTTGGCATTCAGACGCAAAACTTTTTCAACCATATGAACCCACACAAAACATTGCTGGTTGATTTGTCGCCACTGAATCACGTTGAAACACATCACGAACGATTCAATGGCGGTGACGGCGAAGTGATGATTGCGAAAGGCATTCCCGATTGTTCATACATGGAATGGTTGACCGACGACGTTGATATTGTGTTCATTTGCGAAACGCCATTGAATTATTGCATCATGGAAAAGGCGAAGCGCAAAGGCGTGCCAGTCGTGTTGCAATACAACTATGAATTTCTTGATTATTTGAACCGAACCGACATTGAAGCACCATCCGTGCTTGCAGCACCGTCATCATGGCACACAGAAGACGTCAAAGCACTGAATATCGCACCAGTCATTGATTTGCCAGTGCCAACAGACGCATCGAACATCAAGTCAAGAGAAATAAGCGAATGTCGCACAATATTTCATGTGGCTGGTAGGCAAGCAATTCATGACAGAAACGGCACAAAGACGTTTGTTCAAGCAGCATTGAAGTGTGGCAATCGTTTCAAATACAAAATCTATGCGCAGGGCATCGACGGCGAAACAGACCGCATCATTGTCAACGCACAGAAAAGCATTGATTTGGAAGTCATCTATAATATCGAAAACTATGCCGACATGTACAAAACTGGTGATGTGCTAGTCATGCCACGCAAATATGGTGGATTGTGCTTGCCAGTGCAAGAAGCATTGACGGCTGGAATTCCTGTCGTGATGCCAGACGTATCACCAAACAACGTGCTATTGCCGAAACAATGGCTTGTCGGCGCACGCAAAGCAGGTGAGTTCATGACACGCACAATGATTGATATTCACGAAACCGACCCGAATTGGCTTGCGATGAAGATGTGCGAATTTGCAAACCCTGAATTCATGGCATGGTCGAACAAAGAAGCTGAACAAATAGGAAAGGCATTGAAATGGGAAACACTGAAACCACTATACACAGAGATATTCCAACAGATAATCAACGGCTAGATATTTTGATTGTCTTGCCACTGACACGCCGATGGTCAATCGACATGCAGGCAAAGCAGTTGGCGAAGTTGAACCGTGACAGTTTGAATGTGCAATTGCTGGTCAATATCGACACAGACGAATTCAACGCATCACAGGTCATTGACGCATTCAACAAGTACGAATTGACTATTCCATACAAGATTCATCACACCAAGCGATTCGCACCGCAAGAAGTGCGTGTGTTCACAAGGCGTGACCGAATCCGTGATATGTTGACCGATTTGCAAAAGACCATCATCAAAACCAAAGAATTCGACCAATGCAACATGTTGTTCATGATTGAAGACGACACACAGATTGAAGCAGGCGCATTGCAACGGCTTGTGGCTGATTATCGTGAACTAGACAAAGCAGGCGTCAAAGTTGGATTCATAGAGGGCGCACAGGTCGGCAGGCACGGCATCCGCATGATTGGCGCATGGCGATGGGATGACATCAACAACCCAACCACCATTGAAACGATTCCATACAACAGCACCACATTATTTGAAAAGATTGATGGCGGCGGTTTGTATTGTTTCCTGACACCAATGCAACACTTTCTTGACCACACATTCTATTGGTCGGCTGAATGTATCAGCGTTGATGTCACATACGGCATCGAACTTCGCAAAAAAGGCTTCACCAACGTCATTGATTGGTCGGTAGTGGCTGGACATGCAGACCAACACGGCAAAGTGCTTGTGCCGAACGAAAATTGCACCATTGCAGCATACAAGAAGCTTGACGACGGCAATTGGCAGTTGCAACCATACCAGAAAGGGCAAATATCATGAAAGACACAATCATCATTGACATCAAAGCAAACATCAAAGGTGGCGAAAAGTTGATGAAGATTCGTTTTTGGATTGGCACAAAGTTGATTCAACTGGCTTCATTCGTTATGCGAACCGAAATTGAAGTGAGTATCGAGTAATGAAACCAACAGGGCGCACAGTCGAAATCAAATACGTTCATCATCATGGTGGCGCATTTGTTGACAATGCTTTTTGGCAAGGCAAGTTCACTGATACGCAAGAAATCTTCGACTGGAATCCAAAGCAAGCATTGATTCACAGTGCATGGCGTGATGGTCACAGCTATCGTGTCATGAGGTTAGACAGGAAAACACGCAAATATGTATTGGCATTTGGCAGGGTGCAGCGATGAAAACAATCACAATTGCATTCGACTGTGACGGCACATTGTTGAATAACACCAAGCAAGATATGGTGGCAAATGAACGTGTTCGGTCATTATTAGTTGCATTGGCAGGGTTCAAGAACACACGCATCATCGTTTGGTCGGGTGGCGGTGAACTATATGCAAGGCAAGTTGCAAGGGCATTGGCAATCGATAAGTATGTTGATGATTATGCCAGCAAAAACCAAGTGGCATCAACCATGGATGGCAAGCACCATGTATTTCAACCAGACATCACACCAGACATTGCAATCGATGACATACAAGATTGTGAATTGGGCGTGTTGAACCTGATTGTTCGTGAGAAATAACAAAAGCGGTATACTAGAATTATGAAGACAGCAACGAAAACACTATCAATGGACATCACAAGGCGAATTCCGAAGAAATCGGATTCTGAACCTGTTTTCAATCCATACAAAGGGCAAGAATATCGCTTGTTCTTGATATGGCGTTCGTTGCCAATGGAAATCAAAAATGGTGGGCGACCATATCTGGCAACAGCAGGAATTGACGACGAAGATTTGTTGGCACTTTCTGATTGCCGAACCATGTCACAGTTCAGTGAAAAATTCCGAATTGACCAAGACACATTGACGGCATGGAAAAACAAACCAGTTCCACCAGAGTTTGAAGCCATCGACTGGCGCATGTGGGCGAAACAGTTGACGACCTCTGTTGTTGCACTATTATTTGAGGGAATCCAAAAAGACAAAGATGCCGCACGAATCAAACTGTGGTTGCAAGCAGTTGACGGCTATGTTGAAGAATCAAGCATCAATGGCAATGTATCGGTTGAAACATTGAACGGTGTGCGTGGCATACTGGACACGTTGAACCAGAAAGCAGCGGCAACCGATGCAGCAAGTCAATCAAGAAACTGAACAGGCAGTCAATAATCTTGGCATTGCCATCTATGCGTCGCCTGAAGCGCAGTTGCAATCTGAACGTGAAATTGCCAAGCAACTTTGTGCGATGTTCTTCAAAGACGATGATGACAATCCATTCGTACTGACAGACGGTCAAGCAGACATTTGGAATGTCATCATGCTGAAGCGTTATCGACGAAACCAAGTTGAAACAACCACACAATATGGCAAATCAGAAACGATTTCAATGGCGATGGTGTTGCGTTCAATCACATACCATGAAAAGTGGACTGTGCTTGCTGGCGACCAAACCAAAAGCGACATCATCATGGGAAAGGCAGTCAACCACATATTTGACCATCCGTCATTGGTTGAACAAATCGAAATGGCTGGAATGCCGAAACTGGAAAAACTGAAGCACCAGAAAAGCCAAGACCGCATCACATGGCGTGACGGCGGTGAAATTCGTTCATTGACCGCTGATGCACGCAACCGCAAGCGTGTGAAAGAATCACTGACAGGGCAAGGCGCACGCAACATCATTGAAGATGAAGCGTCATTGATACCCGATGACTTGCAAGCAATGGTCATGCGTATGTTGGGCGGTCACAAAGATTCGTTCTTGCTGAAGATTGGCAACCCATTCTATCGCAACCATTTCTATCGAACGTCAAAAAGTCCGCACTATCACCACATTCATATCGACTATCATCAAGCAGTTGCAGAGGGTCGATACGACATGTCATTCATTGAAGAAATGAGGGGCGAACCATTCTTTGATATTTTGTACGAAGTGAAGTTCCCACCAGATGACGATGTTGTGACTGGTGGCTATCGCCGACTATTCACCGACCAAATGATTGCCGATGCCATGATTTCTGAAGAAGAATATGAAGCAATGTTGGCTGATGATGAACAAGCAATCACATTGGATTCGGGAAGACGTGTGCTGAAAGGTGAACGCCGACTTGGAAATGACTTCGCTGGTGGCGGTTCAGACCGTTCATCGTATGTGTTCCGCACACCACAGGTCATGAAGCTATTGGAAACGAACCAGAATGACGACACGATGCAACAGGTTGTCACAACGCAACAATATCAAGTCGAATATGAAGTTCCATCATCAAATATTGGCAATGACTATGGTGGACTTGGACAAGGTATCAGTGACCGATTGTATGAACTTGACATCTATGTGAACAAAGTCATGTTTGGCGGCGGTTCATCAGACCGCAGCAAATACAAGAACAAACGTGCCGAAATGTATTTCTTATTCAAACAGTGGCTTGAAAATGGCGGCAAAATAGTTGATTCACCAGAGTGGCAAGAATTGGCTGTTGTATACTATAAGTCAGACAGTTCGTCACGTTTCCAAATCGAACCAAAAGAAGATTTGAAGCGTCGTTTGAAAGAATTGGGCTTGACTGTCACATCACCAGACGTTGCCGATGCAGGTGTCTTGACATTTGCTGACAACACAGAAATGATTGATGATGATGATTTTGAAGTCGTATGATGGTATTATAAACATAACAAGAAAGTCAAGGGTGAAAGACGGATATGGGAAAAATCACAAACGCAATAACACACGGAATACAAAGGGCATTTGCATCAACTGGCGAAACTTTCGCAACATGGGTTCAAACATATTCGCAGTACACTTCACGTCGCAAATTCTTGCACGCATACCGTGGCATTGTGATGACTTGTATCGCAGCAATTGCCGAAGACGTTGCCAAATATGAACCAGTGTTCAACAAGAAAGACAATCGCACTGGCAAACTGACAATTGTTCAACATCCATTCACTGATGTGCTTGAACGACCAAACCCACGCTTGACATCAAAATTTGACCTATTCGTTGCAACACAATCATTCTTGGAATTAGTCGGCAACGCATATTGGTATCTATCAGTTGAACAATCAAGCCGCAAAGTAGTTGAAATATACTTGATGCGACCAGACCGTGTGAAAGTTGCTATCGACCCAAAGACTGGCGACATCATTGGCTATACGTTCCGCAATGACAATGGAACTGAATTGCCACTTGACGTTGACGAAGTTCAGCACTTCAAAACATTCAACCCTGAAAATGAATACTATGGATTGGGTACAGTTGAAGCAGGCATCATATACATTGAAACTGAAGAAGACAGTTCGATTTTCCAACGCAACTTCATCAAGAACCAAGCATCGCCAAGTGGTATTTTGACCATCAATGGCAAGATTGAAAAAGAACAATTCTTGAAAGTCAAAGCAGCATGGAAAGAGAAAACAGAGGGGCTTGCCAATGTCGGCAAGACTTTGTTCATTCGTGGTGCTGATGCTTCATTCACAAAGATTGGTTTGTCACTTGGTGACTTGGACATGGAAAAGCTGAAATCAATCACTGAAGACAAGATTTTGAAGATGTTCCGTATGCCAAAAATCATTCTTGGTGACACAGACCAATCAGGTTTGGGGCGTGGCAATGCTGAAACGGCTGACTATGTATTCGCAAAACGAAACATCGACCCAAAGCAAACACGAATCGACGATGGCGTTCAAAACATTATTCGTCGCAACTACAAAGACACGGCACTTGTTGTTTCGCACGTTTCACAGATTCCCGATGACGTTGACCGCCAATTGAATGAAGATGACAAACTTGTGAACCGTGTGATGACAGTTAATGAAATCAGAGTTCGAAAAGGATTGCCAAAAGTAAACGGTGGCGACCAACTATATGTTGGCTTCAATATGACACCAATTGACCAAGCTGGAAGCGATAACAGCACACCGACGAAGACAATTCGTCGTTTGACGGTAGTGAAAAAGGACACTACCGAAGACACTTTTTTTCACCAACTAGACACCATCAAGGCTAACACCTTGAAAAAATACAAATCTTCATTCAAAAAAGATTTGGAAAGTCAGAAACAAAAAGTCGTTGATGGGTTGAAAGCATACGCCGCATCTGTACAGGCTGGCGGCAATGTCACCAAAGCATATGAAGAAGTTATGCCGAACGACACAGACGAAGCCAACAAATCGCTTGAATGGATGTTGCCATTGATATTGCTTGCCATGTCACAGGGCGCAGACGTTGCGCTTGCGTTGATGAACGTGCCTGATGATTTCGTATTCAGCACCGCAGCCAAAACAGCCGCAGAGAGTGCCGCACGACGTGTGGTGAAAGAATTCACGCAACAAACAGTCGACAAATTGAAAACTGAAATTGCGGCAGGCGTTCAAGCAGGCGAATCGCTTGCTGAATTGACCGTTCGTGTGAATGCAGTATATGACAAGGCTTTGGGATTCCGCACGCAGCGACTTGCCGACAGCGAACCACACAAGACAATCAACAAAGGCATTGAATTGGGCTATCAACAGGCTGGTGTCAAGCGAAAGATTTGGAAAGCACTTGGTTCGAACCCATGTCAATACTGTCGTGCTATGGATGGAACAATCACCGAAGTTCGTGCGCCATTCGTACCAAAGGGCGGCACAATGACTGGTGCAGATGGTGGCGAAGTTGTTCAAGATTATGACGCCGTTGAAAATGCACACGCACATTCAAACTGTAATTGCTGGATATTCCCAGCGGATTGATAAACGAATGGAAATGCGACGATTTCATTGCCCGAATTGCCAACGACTTTTGTTCAAAGGTTATTTCGCCGATATTGAAATCAAATGCAAGTGCGGTGAACTGGTTCGCATGAAAGTGTATACCGCTTCAGCTTTGATGTTGACAGCGGATGATTCAAGCGATATGATAGCAGTTGTAAAGCAATCAAGCGAGGTCATCGAACCCGATTGTGGAACAGATTCGGCATAGCAGCCAATTTTGTTTCATTGTCGGGTTATTTTATATCAAAGGGAAAGGGAAAAAAACAAAATGTCAAACGCAATCGCAGCAGTATTCGCAGGGTACGGAATAGAAAAAACAGCCGACGAAATGATTCGTTGTGGTGCAACTATTGAAACAGCAACCAAAGACATCGAGAAAGACGGCAAAACTGAACGTGTTGCCATCGAACGTGCAACTGGCGCAACTTTGGCATATGGCGAATTCGAAACTGTCGTGTCAAATAGCGGTGAAGACAGATACCTTGAAAAGATTCTTGTTGAGGGAATCGACCTGAAGCAAATCAAACGCAATCCAACTGTTCTATGGGGTCATGATTATGAGGGGCTACCAATCGGCAAAATCACAAAGATTTGGGTCGACAATGGCAACTTGATGGCACGCATCAAATTATCAGTTGAGAAATACGACTTCGCAAAACAAATCTATGACCTGATTCTTGATGGCGCAATCAATGCCGTGTCACTTGGTGGACAGGTGAAGCAGTGGTCGGATGACTACACGACAATTGAAAAACTTGAATTGTATGAAGTTTCAGTCGTACCAGTCGGCGCACATCGTGATGCACTTATCACGCAACGCAGTCTTGGAAAAGACAAATCAGCCGCTTTGCGCAAGTCGTTTGCAGATTTCCAACGTGATGCAGCAGTTGACAAAATCAACTTGATGCCGCATGATGAAATCAAATCGCACATTGCATCATTGAAAGCACTTACTTCAGCACTGGAAACGGCATATGCCGCATCCATGGACACTGAAGAAGACGACGATGATGCAGCCAAAGACCAAGAAAAGGTCAAGAGGGTGCGCAAACTCGTGCTTGTGCGCAGCAGCGCAAAGTTAGTCGATAAGACAAGCGAATTGCTTATCGCAAGTATCAACAATAAATTAAAAGGGGAATAATTCTATGAGTGAAAAAATAGAAGAAACCGTTCTTGACGAAGCAGCCGTGAAAGCGATTGCCGACCAAGTAGCAGCAGGGATGGGCGAAACCATCAAATCAACCGTTGACGCAGCAGTGAAAGCCGCTATGCCAGCACAACCAATCGTCAAAAAGAACGTCGCTACTGGTGACGCTGAAGACGAAGATGCAGACAAGCAAGAAACTGAAGCAGAGAAAATCGCCAAGCTTTCACCAGCACAGCGTTTGATGCGTTCAGCAATTGCATTGACCAATGGTGACATTTCAACACTGAAATCATTGAACGCACATGCAATGGAATCACGAACAAAAGCAGGATATGCAAACGGTGATGTCAATGCCGATGGCAAATACATCGTTGCCGACCCAGAGTTTGAAGCGGAAGTTGAAAAGCTTGCAAATCAATATGGTGTTGCATTCACAGATGCAGATGTTCGCACAATCAATGCAAACAGTGTCAAGACCAACAAACGTGGCAGCAACGTCACTATGTACGAAACTGGTCAGGGCGCAAAGAAAAAAGGCACGAAACTCACTATCACGCAAATTCTTGTTGAACTTCGCAAGTTTGCAGCCATTGCAATCGCAACTGACGAACTAGTTGAAGATTCCGCAATTGACTTTTGGGCTGAAGTTTCCGCTGGATTTGCAGAGGAACGTGCAAGAATCGCTGATGAATTAGTATTCACAGACGATGGCGGCACACTTTACAACCAAAGTGGTGTTGGTACTGGTATTCTTGAAACCGCTGGTGTTGCAACTGAAACAGTTGGTTCAGCAATCACAAGCATCACATGGGATGACCTATTGAACGCTGAAGCAAAAATTCCAACCGCAGCCGCAGCAAATGCCAAGCACTACATGCACCGAACAGTTTGGAATGTTCTTCGCCAGAATAAGGCAACAACATCAGGTGAATACATGGTTCCGATTACAATGGGTATGCAGACGCCATGGGGTACACCAGTGAAACTTGTTGATGTTCTACCATCAACAGCACAAGGCGGCGCAAACAACGGTTATACCGTATTTGGCGACCTGAAGCGTGTCAAATTGTACGTCAAACGTGGACTTGTCTTGACTGAACTGAAAGAGGGTACAGTCACCGACGCCGACGAGGGCGAAGTCAACTTGGCTGAACAGGATATGTCAGCACTTCGTGCGGTCACACGCATGGTTGCGCTTGTCAAGTTCCCTGAAGCATTCTGTGTGATTGGCACTGGTACTGTTTCCTAATATTAAAAGCTAACGATTAAGAAAGGAAAACAATATCATGTCGAATATCGCAAATGTACGAATAGGCGACTGTGATGTTTTCTTCGGCGGTGTGGCACTTGGTCACACCAAAGGGGGCGTCGAATTCACCTTTGAACGTGAATTTGAAGACTTAACAGTTGATAAGTATGGCAGTATGCCAGTTGACATTGCACTGAAAGGTCAGAATTTGATGATTAAAGCATATCTTGCTGAAATCACGAATGACAACTTGAATGTTGTAGTGCCAGAGGGCAAATACGCACTTGGTTCACTTGACGACAAACTTGGACTTGGTACGGATTCGGGCTATCTATTGCGACAGGATGCAAAGGCTTTGCGCTTACATCCACGCAACAAGGGCGCAACCGACCTATCTGAAGATGTCAATATTTGGCTTGCAGTTTCCGTCGAAAAAGTCGAAATTGGTTACAAAATTGATGAACAACGTGTCATCGAAACCACATTCCGTGCTTTGGTTGACGAAACCAAACCAGATGGCGCACGTCTTGGTCAAATCGGACCCGATACTATTTCCTAGTATCGAATGCCACAGCAAAGAGGGGTTGAGCAATCAACCTCTTTTTGTTTATGGTTTTGTAGTACAATAGTGGCATGGGTAACACACAGCAAGAGAAATCACAACCGAAACGCCGTGCCATCACAAGGGATGACATCACACATCGAATGATTCTTGAACCTGATGTCGTAAAAAAACAACGTCAAGAAAGGGTGAAAAAACGAAATGTCATACGCAACACAAGCATCAGTTGAGGGGGTTTTGGGGCGACCATTGACCGCCGCCGAAGTCACAGCATTGCCAGCATTATTGGCATCTGTTGACGCATATATTGAATCACTGACACGTCGCAAGTTTGAAACACCGACAACGCAATCAACCAGATATTATGATGTCGAACACAGCAAGTTGCTTGATGTTGACCCTTTCATATCAGACAGCACACACGCATTCGTGCTTGCATACGTTGATGAACTTGAAAACGTCATTGAGGTCGTCAATACAGGCGATTATGAAGCCCGACCACGCAATGATGTAGTGAAGACGTATTTCCAACGCCGAAGCACGCCATGGGGTACAGGATGCACGCACAGAGTGGCAAACATCGCATTGACCGCATTCTTTGGCGGTGGCGCAGTACCAGCAGACATTGCATACGCAGCATCATGGCTTGCAGCCAACGCACTTGGTCAAACAACATCATTATCATTGAAATCAGAATCAATTGAGGGGTACAGCCGAACATTCGCCGATGCCACCGCTTCAAACAGTGTCATTCAAGCCACGTTCGACAAATATCATGAGGTGCTTATATAATGCTTGACGGCTATTTCGTTGATTCATGCGAACTTGTCACCACACAACGCAACGATTATGGTGACGAAATTGAGGGCGTCACACAGACGCTTGCTTGCCGATGGCGTGACATCACTATGGTTCGCCGTGGCAGTCACATGGACACCAACGATTCAAACGTGCTGGTTCACTTCGCACCAACCGCACCAATCGTGCGTGGTTCAGTAGTCAAGCATGATGGCGAATATTTCCAAGTTGAACGCATCACATTCGCCAAAAGACTTGGCGAAACAACGGTGCAGTTCATCAAGTGTGAATTGAAAGTGACATCATTGGGGGTTTCATAATATGGCAACTCGTGTCGTGAACAATATGGGTTCATTCAGCCGTGCCAACGAAAAGGCAATGGAAAGCGCACTTGCAAGAATGCGCAATGATATTTTTGTGTTGTCACAATTCAAAGTGCCGTATGAGGGTGGCGAACTGAAATCAAGCGGTCAACAATTACAAGTTGGCAGGCTTCATCACCGTGTTCAATATGGTGAAACAGGTGCGGAAGCATACGCAGGCTATCAGCACAGAGGTATGCGCAAAGACGGTTCACACGTTGTTCGCAATTACACCACATCAGGCACGCAAAAAAACTATTTGGGCGAATCGGGTGCTATAATCGTGACAAAGGTTGCAGGGTATTTCAAACGTGCAGCAGAAAGCGTGAGGGTATAAAAACATGATAAACACACCAATCGTCAAAGACATATGCAAATTCTTGAGTGATTACAGTTCATTGACGTTGAAAACCGACCTGTATGCAGGCGAATTGAAACGTGGTGTGAATGGCGTGTTCGCTATTGCCGCACCATCCGAAGCACCAGACAAAGAAACAGGTATCATCTATCAGTCGATTGAATTTTGGGCTAGAAACGACGACACCGAAAAGGCGTTCACGCATCTGACTGAAATATACAACTTCTTTGACCGTCGCCACCATTACAGCACCGACCACTATTTCATTCATTTCAGCCATTGCGAATCACAAATTGAAGACATGGACAAAGATTCTGAAAATGCCAAGTTGCTAAAGCTATCAGTTCGTTATATATTAAATAGTACAACAGCAATATCATAGAAAGGTATCATGACGATATGACACAACCACAAACAATTGACCCGACATTTGACTTGGACTTGGACACACTGTCGCAACAAAAAAAGCGTGTGAAGATTCAAGGCAACATTGTTGAGTTTTCACCACCATCACTTGAAGATTTGATTGAGCTTGCCAAATTAGGCGGTCAAGTACAGAAATATCAGCAAGGCGGTTTGGATGCCAACAACGTCGATGACATGTCGATGCTGATGGACAAACTGAAAGACGGATTGGCGAACGTCGTGCCAGAGTTGAAACAATACAAGTTGAACATGCAACAATTGCTTGCATTGATTGACTTGCTTGTTGATTCAGCACAACCAGCCGACAGCAAAGAATTGCAAAAGCGTGGTATTGCGCTTGACAACGACCAAAAAAAAACAGTGTCCGCTTGATTAAAATGGTCGCATATTTCTTGCGATTCTATCAAGGTTATACAATGACAACACTGATGAAAGAACCAGCGCACTGGTTCTTTTCTATGTTGAATCAGGCTTTCAAACTGGATTCTGAAGAACATTTGAAACTGTTGGGCGTCGCAGCATACCCACACATGAAACAGCAACAGGCAAATGAATTGCGTCGTGCTTATGTTGACGGCAGTCGTGATATACTAGAAATATTGAAAGATTTCAATGATAACAGCGGAATTGAGCAGTTGAAAAAGGAAATGTGAGCAAACAAATATGGCAGAAAAAGTCGGCACAATATACTATGACCTAGACTTGGATGATTCCAAGTACACGCAGAAATCAAAAGCGGCTGGTGCTGATGCCGATACGTTTGGCAAAAAACTTGGAAACGCTTCATTGGAACTTGCCGCATTGGGCGCAACCGCAGCCATTGCACTTGATAGGGTCGTGTCATATCTTGACAAAGCAGTTGATGCAGCCGTTCGCCAACAAAACGCACTGATGGGGCTTTCATCAGTTGCCAGAGGTACAGGCAACAGCATCGACGCAGCAACACAGGCAGCCAAAGACTTGACGGCTGATGGCTTGATGCCAATCGGTGATGCGGCAACTGGTTTGAAAAACTTGCTTGCATCGGGATTCAGTTTGCCACAAGCAATCAAATTGATGGAAGCATTCAAGGATTCGGCGGCATTTGGTCGCCAAGGTTCATTGGAATTCGGTCAAGCCATTTCAAGCGCAACAGAGGGTATCAAAAACGGCAACAGCATTCTTGTTGACAACGCAGGTGTGACAAAGAACCTGTCGAACATATTGGTTGATGCTGGATTCAGCGCACAAGACTTGTCAAAGGCAAGCCAAGACGCAGGCGTTCGCATGGCATTATTCAACGGCATTATCAAAGAAACCAAGAACCAAACAGGCGACGCCGCCAAACTTGCCGAATCATTCGGTGGTGCGCAAGCGAAATTGGCAACAGATACCACAAAACTGAACGTCGCATTGGGTACGGCACTTCAACCGATATTGACAAAAATCATGAACGTATTATCACCATTAGTGAAGAAATTCACCGACTTTGCGAATCAGAATCCACAGATGGTTGCAATGGTTGCGGTCATTGTGACACTTGGTTTGGCACTCGTGGCATTTCTTGGCATCGTGGGTGCGCTTGTCGGCGCAATCATGAACCTTGCACCATTATTTGCAGCAATTGGCGCAGTCATCGCAGGAATCACCGCACCAGCGTTGTTGATTATCGGTGCAGTCATCATCGCCGTCATTGCAATCGTCATGGCACTTCGTGACAACTGGAATACAATCGTGAATCTATTCAACCAGTATTTGAAACCAGCACTTGATTCAATATGGGCGTCGATTCAATCATTGTGGCAATCGCTTATTCAGTTATGGAATGTCATCGCACCGATACTGATTCCAATCTTGAAAGTGTTGGGCGTCATTTTGCTGGTGGTTCTTGGCGCAGCAATCGCCATTGTGGTCGCAGCCGTTTGGCTTGTCATCAATGTCATCAACATCGTCATTCAAGTATTGATTTGGCTAGTGTCAACCATATCGGGTGCAGTTGTCGGCGCATGGAATGCCATCGCAAAGTTTTGGAATAATGTCGTGACGGCTTTCAATAATATCAAAGACGCCATTTCAAACGCTATTCAAGGTGCAATCAATAGCATCGCCAACTTCATCAATAGTGCAGTCGATGCAGGCAAGAACCTGATTGATGGTATTGCCAAAGGTATCAGCAACGCCAAAGATGCAGTCGTCAATAAAATCAAAGAAATCTGTTCGGGTGCATTGGATGCGGTCAAAAACTTCTTCGGGATTCATTCACCAAGTCGTGTGATGGCTTCAATGGGCGATTACATGATGCAAGGTATGCAAGACGGCATTGAACGTGCTGGTGGGGCTGTTGTGAACGCCGCCACAACGATTGCCGATAAAATAAGCACAGGCATGTCAAACAGCTTGCAAAACGTGTCAGACGGCGCACAAAGCGTCGTGGGCGTATATTCTGGTATGTATGGTCAACTGAATGCAATGAATGCAGTGCAAGCAGGCACAATCGACGGCACTGTTTCAGCAATAAACGGCGCAGCAGCGGCAACCGCAACCAATGGTGGCGCAATTGCACAAGCACCAATCAACATCACGCTTGAACAAAGTGGCATTGTGGCACGTTCACGAAGCGAATTCCGTGACATTATCGCTGATGGACTTGAAGCCGTGAATGAAGATTTGCGTGCAAGGGGTTATGATGAAATAGGGGGCGGAAACGTGAAAGGAATGAGTACAATATAATGGCAACAAAAGACATGCGAATCATTGTGAATGGAACGGTTTTGCCGTTATATTCCACGTTATTAGAGAAATTAACACCGATTGAAAGCGAAAATGTGACGTTGGATGGCACTTTGTACACGGACTATATCAACAACCGCCGTGGTTGGGTTGCTGGATGGGATAAATTGAAAGCAGCCGACTATGACATCATTCGTGCGCTATACAATGCACAATACACGACTGAAGCCGTGCCAGTTGTGCAATTGGTCGAATATGGCATTGTCGCACCAATGAAAATGAACATCAGTGACCGAAACATTCGCATGAATGGCGAAATCATTGAGGGCGTAACGGTAACATTCAAAGAACAGTATGCTATAAGCTAGGGGGCGCATCATGCAGACGGTCACTTCAGACTTCATCACAAGGGCAAACAAAACGATGCGCAAATTGACGCACCGTGCTTTGATGTCGTTTCCACGGTCATACAATTCAAGCGTCACATTCTTCACCATTGGCGTTTCAACCATTGGCGGTGCAGACATCATCAAAGGTGATGGCAATGTCGTGGCTGAATGGGATAAATATCAATATGATGATTATTCATACCGCATCAAAAGCATCGAAGTCACACGCACCGAAGAACAGTTGAATTCAACCACGCTTGCGCAAGCTGACATCGTTCTTGAAAACCACGACAACTATTTCACACCGAACCGTGGTTCAACAATTCAAAACTTTATATTGCCATATCGACCAGTCAAATTGTTCGGTGGGTTCGGCAGTGAAGCGATTCCGCAGTTCACTGGATTGACTGAAAAGATGCCATCTATCGACGAAAAAAACAAAACGGCATCATTCCATTGCATTGATTTCATGTATTCACTATTCAATCGACCACTTGACAACGCCGTGATGTACCAAAGCAAACGAACTGATGAAATATTGGCGGCATTATTGGTTGCATTTGGAATCACGCCAACACAATACAACTTCGATACTGGATTCAATATCGTCACATTTGCATTCTTCGACAAGGGTTCAAAGTTTGGCGATGTAGTCAAAGAATTGATGGAAGCCGAAATGGGTCGTTTTTTCATGGATGAACAAGGCATCATCAGATTCAAGAACCGCCAAAACTACACATCATCACCGCAATGGTTTTTCAATACCAGTAACATTGTTGACATTTCAACCAGCACACAAGATGACATCATCAACGTCGTGACCGTCAAAGCAAATGTGCGTGAAGTGCAAGCCAAACAGAAATATTGGGAATTGCAATCAGCCATTGAAGTGCCAGCAGGCGCAAGTGTTGACATTTGGGCTGATTTCAATGACCCTGTGACATCAGTGGATGCGCCAGCGTATATCACATCAGCAACAACGTCACTTTATACGACGAACACCGTCAAAGACGGAAGCGGCGACCAAGTTGCAAGCGGAATCAGTTTCAGCAACACATTATTTGCCAAAAGCTACAAAATGACCGTATCGAATAGCAACGCATATTCGGTGTATATCACATCGCTTGAACTCTATGCCACACCAGCAGTTGTCGTGAAGCAAATATATACACGACAACAAGATGATGCCAGTGTCGCAAAATACGATGAACGCATTGTGAATATCGAAAACGACTACATCAACAATGAGGGTGACGCATTTTCAAAGGCGAAAATGATTCTTGATGATTATGCAACATACATGGGTCAGTATGTTTTGACCGTCAAAGGCAACCCAGCATTGCAGATTGGTGATGCCGTCAGTGTTAATGTTTGGGGTTTCAGTGGCACATACATCATCAATAAAATAATCAACCGATGGGCTGATGGGAAATTCACACAGATATTGACCGTGCGCAAGCGTGTGTTCAAATCATATTTCACCGTTGGAATTTCAACAATCGGCGGTACGGATGTGATAGCACCATGACGACCATTCAATCAGACAAAACTACACGCCAAACATCAGTGCCATTTGTGGCAACTTCATTCAGTGTGAATCTTGGTTTGCCAAATTATGATGACACAGTGCAACCAGTTGATACAGCAGGCGCATCAATAGCCGTCGTCGCACTTCGTGTGATGCGTTTGTCGAAACCTGAACGTGGCAATCTAACACAAGCATATTTGAATCTATTCATGACCGTCGGTTCAGCTATAACAGCAAAAGTGGCAGTCGGGCGATTCGATACCGATGGCGTGACAGCCGTGACGCCGACACAAGTCGAAATTGATGCAAGCCATTTGAAAATAACAGGCACAACATCACCAATTTCATCAAGTGGCACGACATTCATCATCGACGGTTTGAATGTTGTTTCACAGATACCAAAGAAAGGTGAAACAAACTACAATGCCGACGGAATCATTTTGATTGTGCAATTCAGCCGTGATTTGACGACAAGCGATTCAGTACGTCGATTTGAACTATCATGCGCAATGCAAATGGGGTTGCTATGAGTGAAACAAGTCGTGAAGATTTGGCATACCCAAAATCAAAGGTTGATGCAGCAACCGCATTTTGGTTTTCATACTGTGGCGGTTCGGGTGCTGGTGCATGTTATTTTCCATTAGGCGTGACACAATACGTCTACCCAATCAGAGTGCCAAAATTCATCGTGTTCAATCGTTCGCTATTACTGACAAACAACAACGAAATTGATATTGTCACCGATGCAGGCGACAACGGGTTGTGTCCACACAGTTTTGGCGCACGCCGACCATGGTGGCTTGCATTTTCAGCAACAGGCGTGATGACTGATGCCGAAGTCAAAGCAAAGGGGCGAATGTTCAATCAAGCAGCATACCCAGCATATGACATATTCGTGCAAGCCAAGGATTTGCCACAACCGAATGACCCAGCATGGCAAGGTCGAATATATGTGCATATAGTTTGGGATTCACCACTTTACATGAACCAAGCAAACGGCGCAGACTTGAACCCCGATATGTTGACCGTAGTGAAACATGATATGGATGAACGTATATGAGTGAAACAACCAAACTTCAACAATACAAATATTCATTGCGCACAACGGCTATTGCGCCGAAGAACATGCCAAATGGTTACATGTGCAATGATGTATTCTATGCTTTTCCAGTGCCACCAGATAATGCAATCACAATCGAAAATCTATACTTGCATTTGATAGTGAAATTCAATGTTGGTGTCGCATCAGGTGACAGAATAATCAGAAAGATTGGCATTGCAAACGAACGACCAACATTCACATCAAGATTTGCACCGAATCGACTTCGCACATATAATGTGAATCTATCAGCCGACCCAACAACACGAATCATTGATACACGCATTGATTTATCGGCATTGTTGAAGAAAGACAATGTGCGAACTCGTGATTTCTACACAGACCCAGCAACGACAGACCAGACGTATGTTTATATTGAAACGCCAACAGGCGGGGGGGATTTGATACTATGCAAGATGGATTGCCTGTATACTACAACGGGAATACGATAAGCCGAAAGATTTCAACCGCTTCACAGCGGAAACGAATTGAACAGGTTGATGAAATCGCACCGCAACTGATTATGATTCCAAATTTCCCAAAGGTATTTGCAACGAATCAGTGCATTTGGTGCATGAATAAATTTGAACATTATCAAATTACATGTCAATTTTGTCACAATTGCCAATATTGCGGCATGGTTGCGTTCAGCCAAAATGAATGCCAAAACTGTGGCAATCACACTGATGACGAAATCAAACATGAATTTGAAGAACGCAAGACTGTGATATTTTAATGGTTATGTTGTACAATAAGAATCAAAAGAAAGGCACAAGCAAAATGAACGTATCGGATGAATTAGTCAATCACATGTTGCGGAATCTACCGCAAGACCAACAGCGCATCATGTCGGGCATTCTGACTGATGAAATCACACACGAAGTCATTTGCAACAGCCAAGATGTCTTTGAAGATGTCGAAGTGGAAGTCACCGACAAAAAAGGCAAAACCAAAACAGTCATTGAAAAACGTCTTATTCAAGAGGGCGTCAAAGGTCGTGTGATTGCATATATCACCAACCAAAACCAAATCATACCGACCACAACTGAAGACGGCATCACGTTTCTTCGTTCGTCACGCAAGCGCACAGATGGCGAATGGGGCTTTGAAAGTTGGTGTGGCACTGATAGTCGCATCGCACCAAACGAAGCAGGCATCTTGCACGCCAATGGTCAACAGCCAAGCAAAGATGATTTGTATGCCATGGCTGAACGATTGCAGAAAAACCCACCAAAGTACGCTACAATAAATGGTGAACGTGAAGTTGATGGTTTCATAATTAGAGAGGTGAGGAAATAAAAAATATGGCATACACAGCATGGTCAGTCGTATTCGGCGAACAACCAACCGCCGCAAAGTGGAATCAATTAGGTGCAAATGATGCTGGATTCAAAGACGGCACAAACATTGATACAGGTGCATTGATTGCACGTCATTATGCAGCATTGAGTGTTGGAACGGCAGCACTTGCCGCCAATGGTGTGACAGCAGCAAAAATTGAAGCACAACAGGCATGGGTTGCGCCAACATTGACCAATAGTTGGGTAAATTACGCATCTGGTTTTAACGCCGCAGGTTATTTCAAAGACAGTTTAGGCGTTGTGCATATGCACGGTATGATAAAAAACGGTACTATGGGCGCAGCAGCATTTACACTACCAGTGGGCTACAGACCACTAGCCGTGTGTTATATACCAGCGGTATCAGCTGGTGGATTAGGAATCGTAAGTATTGACAGCACGGGTGTAGTCAAGTTTGACGGTGGAACAAACGGCTATCAATCATTAGATGGTGTTCACTTTAGGGCGGAAGCATAGGGGCGACACATGGACTTGCCAACATTAGTTCAAACACTAGGGTTGCCAATCGCACTTGCAGTCTTCTTCATTTGGATGTATGTCAGCCAAGCCAAAGAACATAAGCAAGATTTGAAAGACATTGCCATCAAATCTGTGCTTGCCATAGATGCTGGAACTGATGCCATTCGTGATTCAACTGAACAAATGAAATTGAACAATACCGCACTTGGTGAAAATTCGCACATCATGAATGATGTCAAAAGTGTATTATCGACCAGAGGGGTGCAACAAAATGGCATGGGAAACGGTAGCTAGTATGTTTACAGCAATAACCATTATCGTTATAATTCTGGTTAGCGGTGGTGCAAGGTTATACACCAAGAAGAAATTCAGCGGTGCAGAACACTTCAGCATGATTGACGACGCCGTAAAACGTCAAAACATAGCGAAAAGGAAATTGCACCATGTACAAACTAGGTAAAATCAAAACGACACGCCGACAAATATTCGACGCCATAACCATTTCAGGAATTATCATCGGAATCATCGCACTGGTTTCGCTATTATTTTATTACACGATACCGATGAAATTTGCCGACATCAAAGTGCCAGTCGCAACAGACAAATCTTCATACTACCCATCGCAAGAAGTCGGTGGCATCTTTTTTGGTGAAATATTCTACAACGGCGAAGTTCGCATCTTGCGTGAAGTATTTTGCGCAAATTATCATGGAATCATCACGCCACCAGACAATGCCACTGTCGATGGCAACTTTCTTGGTTGGCAAAGCAAAGCACGCAAGTTGAACGGCACGACAATCGACATCGGTGTGTTGCCAGCAGATGTGCCAGTCGGCGCAAACTGTGTGATTCAGTTCACTAACGTCTATAACATCCAAACACCATTCGGCATTCGCAAAGAAGAATATCAGTATTACACGCAAAACTTTTCTATCACGACCAAAGAAAAACGTGAAGCTATTGAAACCGAAGCGACACAAAAGAATGCCGAAACAAATTCATCTGATGGTGGTGGAACTGATGAAACAATAAACAACACAACCACAAACAACACGACAAACATCAGTTCACCACCTGTCAATGTTGAAGAAAAATGTTCGATTGATATTCTATTCGTCAAGTTGGGGTGTGAAAACGAAGCCGACTGATGATGTTATAATGATTATGTAATAAACGAAAGGGGAAAGACGATATGTCACAAATAACCGTTGCCGATATTAGCCGATGGCAAGGCACAATCAATTGGGATGCTTTCAAAACAGCAATTCAAGGGGTAGTCATCAAAGCAGGTGGTGCAGATGCAGGCATCTACTATGACCCAAAGTGTACACAAAACAAAAACGAAGCACGCCGATGTGGTGTGCCGATTTGGTTCTATTGGTACAAAGGCGCATCAGGAACGGCAGCACAGCAAGCCGACGCATTCTTGTCAGCCATTGGCGATTTGCGTGATGGTGAAGCATTGGTGCTTGACGACGAAAACGAAGCCGTGGTCAACGTGTCATTCGTTTGCGCATTCGCAGACCGTATCAAGGAACGTACAGGGCGCACAATCATCATCTATTCAAACCAAGCACGCTTTGTTGGTAATCTTCAGCCAATCAAAGACCGCAACATCGGCGCATGGGTTGCCAAATATGGCATGAATGGCGGTGATGTAGCAAGCGCAGGAAATCCACCAAGCATTGCAACGCTTTCAATCATTATGTGGCAATACACAAGCCGTGCGAACGTCGCAGGCGTCACAGAAAACACCGTTGACATGAATCTATTCTATGGCGACCAATCAGCATTCGTCGCATACGGTGGCGGTCAAGCGGTAACAGTTCAACCATCAGCACCACAGACAAACGCACCAAGCGCAATCACTGGTGAATATGTAGTTGTCGCAGGCGATACACTTTCGGGCATCGCAGCCAAGTTCGGCACATCATATCAAGCACTTGCCGCATCGAACGGAATTGCAAACCCGAACGTCATCAATGTCGGTCAGGTCATCAAAGTACCAACCAGCGGTTCGACACCAGCACCAACGCCAGCACCAGCATCGAACGCCAAGACATACACAGTCGTATCAGGCGACACATTGTCAGGAATCGCCGCAAAGTTTGGCACAACCTATCAGGTGCTTGCACAAATCAACGGCATCACGAACCCGAATCTGATTCAGGTCGGTCAGGTGATAACAGTCCAAGGCACAGCAACCACCACAACCAGCGGTGGCACAATTCACACGGTATCAAGGGGCGAAACGCTTTCAGGTATTGCCGCCAAATATGGCACGACATACCAGATACTTGCGCAACGCAACGGAATCAGCAACCCGAACTTGATATTCGTCGGTCAACAAATAAGAATCAACTAGAAAGGGAAAACGAAAATGTCAGAGTTAGAAACAACAATTTCATTCGTCAAAACCATCATCGAAAGTGGTTTGATTGGTGGAACGCTAGTCATGACAGTTGTGCAGTTTTTGAAATCAAACTTCATACCGTCACAGCTTGCGAATAAGTACCCACGCATCACCACAGGCGTTTTGTCGCTTGTCGGCGCATTGGTTGCCACATATGCGCAATGTAGCGTCACATCAGCCGTTTGCACGGCTATGATTGCCACGCCACTTGGTATCGCATCCACGGCGGTTGCAATCTTCATCATTGCGGTGCTGATTTACAACAACGTATTGCGAAACAAGCCACAAGCCTGATACAATACGAATGTTCAGTGGTGCGTCACCAACACCAACGGCAGCAATGCAGGTGACGGCAGAATGAACATTCAAGATTGTGAGAGATTTATTGAATACAAAAGACGGCACAAGTTCAGCCGTCTTTTGTGTATTAAAGGGGAAAGTACAGAAAAGTATTGACAAATATGACATATAGTGCTATACTGTATACAGAATCAAGAATGAATTATGCGTATTGATTCCACATTCAGAGAATGGTTGCCGACAAGCAATTGCGTATCTGAAGAAGATTTGTCGAAAAATGTTTGAACCGTCTATCAAAGGGCGGTTCTTTCTTTGTCGTAAAGTATAGAAAAGTATTGACAATCAATGCACGGCTTGATATTATAGATGTATAACAAACGAAAGGTATATTTGACGATATGCAAACCAACGAACCGAACACAAAGCAAATACAATGCCCTGAACATCCACGAAGCGAACACACAGCCACTTTGTACACGTTCGGGCATCAATACGCTGGAATATGGGAATGCCCCATCACAGGGGCTTCAGATAGCCACGAACACGAACACACGCACGTCGAATCGGTCACTGAAGACCATTTGGGCGAACAAGGTCACTACCAGACCGAATCTTCAATATATGTTTGCGACGATTGTGAATGTCAAGTTGACGGCGACCCAACGGCTGATGCAGTCGAAGCGAAAGCCGACATGGATGCAGACAATCATCGTGATGAACAATAATCAATAATAGAAAGGGGTGTCATGAAGACAACCGAAACAATCACAAAGAAATATACTATCAGCAAAGACACAGTGGTCACAGTGAAAAGCGACCCAATCAAGCAAGACGGTTTGACCGAAACTTGGAAAAACGTCATCACCATCAAGCACGTCGCCGAACGGCTTGACCCATTATCATTTGAAGACAATGATGCAATCGCAGAATTTGTCGGCACGCTTGATTTCGACGACCCACAGTTGAAATTGCTGGATGAAAGGGAACATGCAAATGAGTGAACAGCAACGTCTTTTCGATAGTTACAAAATCACCAAGGTTGAAAACATTTCCAAAATGGCAACCGA
>Ga0302271_10000722_pt1 | contig 32507 bp, 13 predicted proteins | sample III_Bog_N1_1_FD_198767 | JGI IMG/M metagenome (GOLD analysis project Ga0302271, IMG submission 198767) | Peat permafrost microbial communities from Stordalen Mire near Abisko, Sweden - III_Bog_N1_1 | ecosystem: Environmental > Terrestrial > Soil > Wetlands > Peat | place: Sweden: Abisko... | reverse complement strand
ATTAGAGATTATGAGATAATTTCTTTTAAATTAAAAAAAATTAGAATTGTTAGATTTAGTAATACCAAGCAGGAAAATAACTTCATTAGAACCTTAAATTAGTTGTATTGTTAGATTGAAGAGAACGGAAGAAAAATGGAAACTCGTAAATGTTGTAAAAATGTTGTGTGTGTTTGTGTGTCGATGTGCCGAAGAGATAATCAACTTATTATTTTAAAGTAATTGTCGATTATTTAATCTGATGAATTGCAAGACAAAAGTGAGATAAGACTTTCGAAAATTCCCCCATACTCAATCGATACTTATTTTTTGTTTCTTAATTTAGGAGTCAAAGGTTTTTCAAGAATAATGTTTTAATTCAAATTTTACAATAATCTAAATTAATTTTGTATAAAAAAATCTTTTAATTTTTCAGAGAGAACAGCAATTTGATGGAGTTTAATAATCTTTTTTCGAAGCTCAAAAGAGAAAGCTTTTTATACTCCTCTTTTTTTTCCATTTAGCTAACTTTAAAACTCAGTAAAAAGGGGGGGGGGGGGGGGAAGAAAAATAATATATTTTTAGAATCTCTTCGTACGTTATAAAGTCGCTCCATAACAGAAGCTGATTTGAATACTTAAAACTTGAAATCGAAAGATTTACTAGGTCTTATCACCATCCAAAACAACTAAATTAATAAAAATACTCATTTACATGTTAACAATTAGAAAAAATATTACTAAAAGATTAAAGAATTGGCAACCATTCTAAAATGAACTACTTTATATTATTGACTCATGGCATTCATTAATCTGCAACAAGATTCATATTACAAAAACTAATAAAAATAAGGTCTATTTTGAGTTGATCAATCCTTAAATTAAGGAGTTGAAAAGAAATATTAAAATTAGATTTGAATGTGGTCTGTTAAGCTTTAAATAGCATATGAACAATGCCTCCTCTTATCTAAAATTGTGAGTATTTCATTTTATAACTTTATTAGATAAATTTCATGATCAGAATTGCTTTAGAAAACCACTCATTCATTATGAGATATTATAATCAAAAACAGTAGTACCAAGAACCACAGATTATAATTGCTTTTCAAAGAACCGAGAATATATGACTAACTTAATTTCCCTAGATCAATAATTGATGCTTGGCAATTAAGATAATTCCCCTCCCCTTTGAAAATATTGTTATGTGACGGCTCAAGAAACTGCTCAAGTGAAGAGACATAATTTCGCATGCTTAAACCTTCTTTGGAATAATTATCTGGGCTGGATCTAATCTTTAAAAACCCAGTTGGCTTATCTGAAAGGTTTGAAAATCATAAATTAACAAAATAAAAAAAACAAACTAAACCTAAATCATCTCAAGAAAAAAAAATGATAAAAATCTTCAAAATATCTCCACAATAATTTTCCCTTGTTTGCATGCTCATTCTTGCTGCTTTAGCTTTGGTTCTTGCTGAAACACAAGACACTAAAGAACAACATAAATGCAAAGAATATGACCCATATGAGGTTGAATACTGCAGAGAATGCAACCCCGAATACTATTTCAAGGCTGGGTCATGTTTTTCTTGCATTGAAAACTGCTTGCATTGCTTTAACTCTCACTCTTGCTAAGGCTGCATGATTAAATACCACTTTAAGGAGAATAAATGTCAGCCTTGCTCAGAAAATTGTCTTTATTGCTCAGAATAAAATGCTTGTGATATTTGCATTACCAGCTATTATAATTCTTCTGGAATATGCACTCCTTGTCCACCGAATTGTCTTTCTTGCACTGAAGAGGGAAACTGCACTTCTTGTGAGAAAAACACTTACCTTTCTGAATCTAAATGCATATCTTGTGAAGATCATTGCTTTTTATGCACTGACAATGGTGACTGCACTGAATGTGCTGTTGGATACTTCTTAATCGAATATTATTGCTATGCATGTTCAAGAGGTTGTTCGATTTGCCTTAGCGAGACTCAATGCATTACATGCAATATTGGACAATTCAAAATCAACGATAAGTGCTTTCCGTGTCCAGAAACATGTACTTCTTGCATTAACAGTAGAGATTGCAGTTCTTGTAAATTGAGATATTTCCTAGATCAATATTTGGTGTGCTAGCAATGCTAAAAGAACTGCTTAGTTTGTGCAGATGAACGTGCTTGCCTGTAGTGTGACTTAGGTTTTAAATTAAAGGAGGGATTCTGTGCTAAGATTTATCTCCCTTTGAATTGAGAAAATCTCAAGTTGTATTTCATTTTCTATGCAAAAATATTGATGAACTCATGTGATTTTATTGGCATATTTTTAAGAAAAAATGTTGAATTAGATTTACTATTGTCCCAACAATTTTTAATTTCTTGCACTCCATTCAGTCAAAAGAACACAAACTGAAAAGCTCTAAAAGGTTTTTAATTAGTTTTTAAATAAGGAACTTTAAATATTAAAACTCAAGAAACAATTAAAATAGTGAACAAATCAGATTAAATTTAAAGTTTCTTACAAAATAAATGAAGCGAATTCGTTCTTTGAAAATGATAGCAAAGTTGAATTTTCTTTTGTGGTAAGTTGAAAAAGATAAAGAAAAAGAATACGTAAATTCATTGGTGAAGAATTAATATGTAAAAAAAGACTTAAAATAAAAATAATTATCTGAAGACACGAATAATTATTATTATTAATATTAGGAAGTTGCGCGAAAAAAACAAACAGACAAAACACAAAGGAAGACACCATCAAAATGGGATTTAAAATTGCAGACCTACAAAAAATGAAGAATAATGGAGGATCAAGAGACAAAGATTCAACAATCAAGGAATATTTTGTCAAGGAGTGTTAGCTAGAAAGATAAAAGCAGATATTAGACAAAGAAAAGATACATATTGATAGTAGAATTTATTCTACAGAAGAAACAGATGAATAATAGCACTTTGGTCATGAAGCAGAAGAAAGCAATGTTTAGGAAATATAAAATAATAATGGAGATACTCCATAAAATTATAATGTTTAATAACTGAAATCAATAGAAAACCAAGTGATTGAGGAATACTAAAATGAAATAAATAAATTGGATGTACGAGTAACATTGAAAAGCTATCTGAAGCGAACTCTAGATCGAATTGTGTACTCCAATGAGAATGACAAAGTGTTCTTACTGGAAATCAGAAAACAACTCAAAGCATCCTCCAAAACTACTTCAAAACAATAATATTCAGATTTCTTAAAATTAGTTGATAAGCTGTATCTCTTAGCCGTTGATAAATCAATAAGTTGCAGGAATAGTTCCAGTACGCATGCTTAGAATCAAGAAAGAATCGCAGATAATCTACATAGATTAGCAGATAGTGTCAATGGCAGCACTGGAAATCTAGAACTAATTCGGATGCTTCAAAGAAATGCTTTGTAAAGACTCGCATCTGCTTTTAGAAACAGAGAAACAGAAAATATTCGAAATAGAAGATATTCTCAAGAAGAAGAAGAATAGCATGACGGATAGATGTCTTCTCAATCGATGAGGACTTTTTTAATAGAAGTGTAAGAAAGGCATAATAATGGAGCGAGAAGCATTTCTAGTTAAGTTGTAGCTAACGAAGGGGATACTTCAATTCAAAATTCTTCAGAAACAGCCTCAAATTCTTCTGTCAATTGAGATGATATTCTAGAGTTATTATTACTTTATATATTTATATATTCACTGTATATGAGAGCAGAAAATTATGCTTGCATTCTCCCTTTCTCTCTTTACTCCAAATTAAGCAAGCTGATTTGAACTTGAGGATAGAAAGATTATAATACCTACATCTTAGTGATGTGTGGTATTTTAGAATTTGAGTGGCAGGAAATGATTCAAAAATAAAAAAAATCAAATCGATGAATTGTGTGGGTAGGATCTTATGAAATCAGATTATTTTTTTAAATAGAAAAAGAAGAAATAAACTGAATTGAAAGAGAAGAAGAATAACGAAATTTAATAAAATGGAACTTGAATAACTAATTCCTCTTTTAGAGACTGAAGAACGATGGAAAGAGACTTATTGTTTTTAAGGAATGCTAGCAAAGGGTGAAAATGGGCAAACTGATTGGGCTAAAGGGTTACTGAGGAATTTAAAAGAAATCATCCCTTCAGAAAACTACACACTATTGGTTAGGCTTGGAGCAACTCAATTACTGAAACTTTGCTTAGAAGCAGGGTCAGAGTATTTCAATGAGAAGGTTCAAGAAGGAACTTTCCTGGAGGAGCTGACGAAATACGCTATTGATATTCCAAATACACAAATATCCTACTAAAATGTTACTCAAGAATAAAGAATATCTGCCATACTTTTTTTATACATACGCGAAGGGTTTTTATTCTGGTCCACATGGTTTCCAAGAACCAAATTTGAAAATGTATTTGAAGATTTGAAGGCGAAAGGTGTAATTTTTCCTAAAATTTCTGAGGTAAGCTTTCATATTTATATCACAAGCTCAAGGACAACAATGAACCACTCAAAAAGGAGTATTTTTATTGACTTTTTTTTCTTGAAATAGGTTTTGATTTTCAAAGCTGACAATCTTAGGCTTTATGTCGATGGGAAGTTTCAAAGAAAATAAGGAAAAGAGCAAAATCGAAGTTTAGCTTAGCAATCATCTTTGTTTGGTTTAAATCAAAAGGAAGTAGATCCCTAAAAATCAGCAGTTCATTAAGATTAATATCAAAGTGCAGGAACAAAAGTCGAAAAGCTCATCAAGGAATATGACTAAAAAAAGGAGTTAATGTTTGGCATGCTTGGAAAACTAGAAAGTGCAGGCTAACTGAATCAGTTTATTGCTCCTTTCATAGAATTTGCAGCCGAAGCTGATGGAAGTTTACTTTAGCACTAATCAATCAGGGAGTAACAGATCAATACATTAATAGAAAAAGGAGAATAGTGCGTAGATATTTGCAGTGTTTTTAAGAGTTTCAACAAATAAAATATTACATTTCCAAATATGAAAAAGTAATTGCAAGATATTCAGAAAAAATAAATGTCGTAATCAGCTATTATAGGAGATTCGTAACACGAAAAGTGCTTAATCGTATCCAGCTTAAGATAAATCATAAATGAAAGCTAAAGAAGATTGCCAGAAAATATTTTATGCTCTGAAAGATTATTATTAAGCAGCAGAAAATTACAGATTTAGTAGTAAGATCAAAACTCTCTTGTTTAGAGACCAGAAAAATTACTTAGCAGCGTTCCATGGAATAATGATTTTCGTCTAAAAAATGATGAATCATTGAATGAAATCATTGCTGATCTTGGATTTTGTTAAGATAGCCAATAGACTTAACCATTTAATCAAGCTAATTCAGCAATCTTGAATAATTTTTTCAGTGAACGACAAGAAAGTTCTTCAATTCTTTTTCGACTAAGAAAAAATTATTCTCAAAGCGATAGAATCTCGCGTCAGAGATCTTCTGTTTTTTCTGGATAGTTCTCTGAAAAAGTACCAGAATTAATGAGATTATAAAAGGGTGGCTAACATAGTTAAGGTTAGAACTCTACCATTACTGAGGAGTAGATAACCATTCTTAATGAACAAAAGGATAAAACAGCGGATAATCTAGTAGATATCTAAATTTGCAATGATCTTAGTGGCATTGAGGATACTAAGAGCGAAAATTTAGGGGATGAATTGGATATTCAAACAAACATAATCAATCAGCCTCATTGCTTTGTAAAACCGAAATCAAAGCCTGTTGACTTTCTGATGAGTCAACCTGAAAATCAAAATTAAAATGAAAGTTCATAAAATTAGAATAGCAATGGCAATAATTACCTGATTTAGAGCTAATAATAAGCAGTAATACAAATTGATTCATTACATTATTTTGTTGATCAAAATGTTTAAATAATTTTACCTTTTTTTTAAAAAAAAAGGAGTATGAAAAGAACATTAAGGAATAACCCAGTTAATCTAAAGATGGGCAACATAAAGATCACTAGTAGTCATAAGAAGAAATTAGCTGGATCAGAAGTTAAGCTGGAACGACAGGGGAATCCTTCTTTGGAGGGAAAAGAGTAAACTAAAAAAACCAATTATCAAGAGAGGAATTGTAAAACAATAATCAGGAACAAAAAATAATTATAGAATAATAAGCACAGGAAATTTAGGAGCTTTAGTTATTAGTAGCATAATTGCAGCTGAATTAAGTAAATAAAATAAAAAAGGAATGAATGAATTCAAGGAAAAATTTTTATGATAGATGAATAAGAAATTATTAAAAATAATCAAGAAGAGAAAAGCAGTCACAATTATCTCTTTCATCAATGTGATGGCAACAATATCTACCAAGCGATGAATTTTTCTAATTCAATCATAAGACTAGCTTTTATATATATAAACAGCCTATGACAATCAATTAAATATGGACAATTGCTTTGTATTTATTCTAAATGATTTTGAGCATAACCCTTTTTTTGTTTGTTTTGTTGGTTTGTCTCTTTTTTTTAGTTTTCACAATAAATCTATTTTGTGTAATTCAATTTAGCACATTAATTATTTTAAATTGTTAACATGAAAGGTCTTTTCTTCTAAGATAATCAAGGTATTTTTAATACTCGTTTCAGATAACGAAGAATAATTTCAAAATTAATTATTAATAATATTAGGTAGTTGCGCGAAAACAAACAAAACGTAAAGGAAGAACCATAGGAATGGGATTAAAAATTGCAGACCTACAAAAAATGAACAACAATTGAGAATCAAGGGGCAGAGATTCAACAATCATGAAATATTTTGTAAAGGAGTGTTAGCTTGCAATGCTTAGTAAATACAAAATACCAATAGAGATACTCCTGAAAAGCTGAAAAGGATGGTGTTTAAATGAAATCAATAGAAAACCAAGTGATTGAGGAATACTAAAATGAAATAAATAAATTGGATGTATGGGTGACTTTGAAATCCTATCTCAAGTTAACTCTACATCGAATTGCTCCAATGAGAATAACACTGGTAGCACAAAAAATCTAGAACTTATTCGGATGCTTCAGAGAAATGCTTTTTAAAGACTCGTATCTGCTTTTAGAAACAGAGAAACAGAAAATATTCGAAATAGAAGATATTCTCAAGAAGAAGAAGAATAGCATGACGAATAGATGTCTTTTCAATCTATGAGGACTTTTTGAGGGAAATATAAGAAAACCATAATTATTTTGGAGAGAGAGACATTTCAAGATAAATTAAACTAATGAAGGGGATACGCCAATTCAAAAATTCTTCTGTCAATTGAGATGGTATTTTAGAGTTATTATTACTTAATATATTTATTCACTGTGTGTGTGAAAATAATTACGCTTGCGTTCTCCCCTTCTCCATTTACTCCAAATTAAACAAAAACAGAATTACTATTATTTCTACTTTTTGCTGTGTCAAAAGTAAATTCTGATTTGAAATTAAGAATAGAAAGATAAAAGAATTAAATCTAAGTGAATGTGTGGTAATTATTATTTGAGAGGCAGGAAATGATTCAAAAAAATAAAATAAACCAAATCAAGAAATTGTGTGGGTAGGATCTTACCATATGAGGGAAAAAAACAATAATACTTTTAAGATATCAGATTATACTATTAAATAGAAGAAGAAAAAAAGAAAAACAAAAGCTGAATTGAAAGAAAGAAAAGAAGAATAACGAAATTCAATAAGATGAAACTTGAATAACTAATTCCTATTTTAGAAACTGAAGAACGATGGAAAGAGACTGATTGTTTTTAAGGAATGCTAGCGTAGGGCAAGACTGAGTGGGCTGAAGGGCTACTGAATAATTTGAAAGAAATCATCCCCTCAAAGATATATTCACCAAAGGTTAAGCTTGGAGCAACTAGATTACTGAAACTTTGTTTAGAAGCAGGATCAGAGTATTTCAATGAGAAGGTTCAAGAAGGAACATTCCTGGAAGAGCTTACGAAATACGCTAATCCAAATATACAAAGATCATATAACAACGTAAATGAAGAATCCACAATTTATTTTTACATAGTCGAAGGGTTTTTATTCTGGTCCACATGGTTTCCAAGAACCAAATTTGAATATGTGTTCAAATATTTGAAGACCAACGGTGTACTTTTTCCTGAAATTTCTGAAGTAAACTTTCATTTTTAATATCATAAGCTTAAGAATAATGAGCCAATAAAGAATAATAGTTCTTTTTTTTTCTCTTTCATTAGCTTTTGATTTTCAAAGCTGAAAATCTTCGTCTTTACATCAATGGAGAGTTTCAAAGAAAATAAGGAAAAGAACAAGATCGAAATTTAGGTTAGCAATAATCTATGTTAGATTAAAATCAAAAGGAGGTAGGCCCCTAAATATCAGCAGTTCATTAAGATTAATACCTAAGTGCAGGAACAAAAGTCGTGCAGCTCATCTAGGAATATGATTAAAAAAAGGATTAAATGTTTGGGATGCTTGAAGATCTAAAAAGTGCAGGTGAACTGGATCAGTTTGTTGTTCCTTTCAAACAATTTGTAACGGAAGCTGATGGAAGTTTACTTTAGCACCAATCAATCAGGGAGTAACAGATCAATACATTAATAGAAAAAGGAGATTAGTGTGTAGAGATTTGCAGTATTTTTAAGAGTTTCAGCAGATAAAATATTACTTTTCCAAATATGAAAAAGTAATTGCAGGATATCCAGAAAAAATAAATGGCGTAATCAGCTATTTTAGAAGATTAGTAACACTAAAAGAGCTCAATCATATCTGGATAAAGCGAAATCCTAAATGAAAGCTAAAGGAGATTGCCATAAAATATCTTATGCACTAAAAGCTTATTATAAAGCAGCAGATAATTACAGAATAAGTTGTAAGATCAAAACTCTTTTGCTTTTTTTTAGAGACCAGAAATGCTGCAGAGCAGAATTCCATGGGAAAATGATTCTCGCCTTAATGATAATGATGTATTGTATGATATCCTTGCTGATCTTGGTAATGTCAAAGATAACCAATAGGTTTAAACATTTAGTCAAACTAATTCAGCAATCTTGAATAATTTTTGCAATGACCTTCGTTGCTTTGAAGAACCGAAACCCAAACCTGTTGAGTTTCTGATGAGTCAACCTGAAAATCAAAATTAAAATGAAATTTCATAAAATTAGAATAGCATCGGCAATAATTACCTGATTTAGAGCTAATAATAGGCAGTAAAATATAAGTTAATTCATTACATTATTATATTGCGCAAAATATTTTATTTATTTTTCTTTTTTTTAAAAAAAAGGAGTGTGTAAAGCTTGTTAATAGATAACCAAATTAACCTAATGATAGGCAACATAAAGATAACCAATATTCATTGGGAGAAATGAGCTAAAATAGAAGTTACACTGGATACGCTGGAACGACATAGGATTCGTCGTTTGGAGGGAAAAGAGACAATTAAAACAACCAATTATCAAGAGAGAAACTGTTTTAACAAAATTAGGAACAAAAAATAATAATAGAATAATAAACACAGACAATTTAGGAGCTTTTGCAAAGAATAGCATAATTAGAGCTGAATTAAACAGATAAAACAAAAAAAGAATGAATTCTAGGATATAATAACCTTTTGTGATAGATGAATAATAAATAATTAAAAATAATCAAGAAGAGAAACGCAATTACAATATGATAGTAACACTATCTATCATGTGATAATCTATTCTAATTCGTTCATAAGATTAGTTTTTTTTATATTTAAACAGCCGATGACAATTAATTAAATATGGATAATTGCTTTGTATTTATTAGAAATGATTTTGAGCTCAACTTTTTTTCTACTTGCAGATCATTTTTTTTAACTTTTTTATAAAATTTGAATATTTTTTTAGTTTTCTTATTAAATCTATTGATTAATTCAATTTAGCATATTAACTATTTTAAACTGTTTAACACGAAATTGCGTTTTCTTCTAAGAAAATCAATTCTGATAAGAGAATTGATTTTATTGAAGAAACAGATTAATAATAACATTTTGATGATGATGATTATGAAGAAGAAGAAAGCAATGCTTAGTAAAAATAAAATATCAATCGGATACTCCGGAAAAGGATGGCGGTTAAATGAAATCAATAGAAAACCAAGTGATTGAGGAATACTAAAATGAAATAAATCAATTGGATGTATGGGTGACTTTGAAATCCTATCTCAAGTTAACTCTAGATCGAATCGTTTACTCCAATGAGAATGACAAAGCGTTCTTACTTGAAATCAGAAAACAACTCAAAGCATCCTCAAAAACTACTTCAAAATAATAATATTCAGATTTCTTAAAATTACAAAGAAATGCTTTGTAAAGACTTGAATCTGCTTTTAGAAATAGAGAAGTAGACAATATTCGAAATAGAAGATATTCTCATGAAGAAGAAGTTGAAGCAGAATAGCATGGCAAATAGTTGTATTCTCAATCGAAGAGGGTTTTCTTGAGGGAAATATAAGAAAGGCATAATTATTTTTGAGCGAAAAGCATTTCTAGCTAAGTTGTAGCTAACGAAGGGGATACTTCAATTCAAAATTCTTCAGAAACAGCTTCAAATTCTTCTGTCAAATTGAGATGCCATTTTAGAGTTATTCTTACTTAATATATTTATTATTCACTTTGTGTTTGAATAAAAAAGTATGCTTTCATTCTCCCCTTCTCTCTTTACTCCAAATTAAGCAAAAGACAAAATGAATAATATTCATTCTTTTTTGCTGTATCAAAAAGTAAATTCTGATTTGAACTTCAGAACAGAAAGATAATAATACCTACATCTTAGTGCGTGTGGTATTTTAGAACTTGAGTGGCAGGAAAAGATTCAAAAATAAATTTTTAATCAAATCAAGGAATTGTGTGGGTGGGATCTTACCGAATAAGGAATGAGAACAATAATACCTAAAAGACATCAGATTGTGATATTAAATAGAAGAAGAAACAAAGAAAAGCAAAAACTGAATTGAAAAAGAAGAGGAATAACAAAATACCATAAGATGGAACTTGCATATTTAATTCATCTTTTAGAGACTGATGAAGGATAGAAAGAGATTAATCGTTTTTTGGAAATGCCATCGTAAGGCTAGACTGAGTGGACTGAAGGGTTACTGAGTAATTTATAAGAAATTATCCCCTCAAATGTATATTTACCAATGGTTAGGCTTAGAGCGATTTATTTACTGAAACTTTGCTTAGAAGCAGGATCAGATATTTTCAATTAGAATGTCCAAAAAGGAACAATACTGGAGGAGCTAACCAAATACGCTATTATCTAATCAAAAATATTTGTCTTCGATGAAAATGCTGATGAAGAATAATAAATATCTGTCTTAATTACCAACTACATTGTCGAAGGGTTTTTATTCTGGTCCACATGGTTTCCAGGAACTAAATTTGAAAAGTAGTTTAAAGAGTTGTAGACCAATTGTGTTGAATTTCCTGTAATTTCTAAGGTAAACATTCGCATTTACATCATAAGCTTAAGACCAAAAATGAGCTGCTTAATAATATCAGATTAGTTATTTTTCTTGTTTTTTTCTTTCTTTCAATAGCTTGTGCTTTTTGATGCTGGCAATCTTAGGCTTTATGTCAATGGGAAGTTTCAAAGAAAATAAGGAAAAGAACTAAATCAAAGTTTAGCTCAGCAATCATCTGTTCTAGACTAAAGTCAAATGGAGGGAAAACGCTAAATATCAGCAGTCCATTAAGCTCCATATCTAAGTTCAAATGATAAAGTCGAGCAACTCATCAAGGAGTATGACTAAAAAATGGAGGAAATGTTTGGTATGCTTGAAAATTTAGAAAATGCAGATGAACTGACTCCATTTTATAAGGCTTTCTAAGAATTTAATATTATCGCTGATGGAAGTTTAGTTTAAAATTAATCATTGAAAAAGGATCAATTTAATAAATTGATGGAAAAAGCAGACTAATACGAATAGATTTGCATACCCATTAATAATTTCTACAAAGATAAAAAATAGTTTCCTTTTTCAAAAATGAAAGAGGAATTGCAGGCACTTCACAGAAAATAAATGCTGTAATCAGCAAGATAAACAGAATCATAATACTAACAGAAATCAATAGTATCCAGTGAAAGCGAAACCAAAAATGAAAGCTCAAGGAAATTGCAAGAAGAAAGCAGCGTTAAAATACAGAATGAGAAGTAAAATCAAAATTCAATAGTTTAAATACCACACAACCTACTTATCAGTGCTTAGGAGAATAATGATTCTCACCAAAATGATGATAAAGGATTGAATCATAATAGCATTGCTGGCCATGAAAATAAATAAGATATCCAATAGGTTTAAAAACTTGGCTAAACTAATTCACCAATCTTGAGTAATTTTCTCAGTGAAAAACTGCCAGCAAATACTTCAACTAATTGTAGACAAGAAAATATTATTTCTCAAAGCGAAAGATTCTCTAATTAGAGATCTCCTGTTCCTTCTGAATATTACTTTGAAGAAAGACAGGAATTAACACAATAAAGACCTTGTCAACCTAGTAAAGTTAAGAACTCTAACATTAACGAGGAGTAGAAAACCCTTCCGAATGAAAATAAGAACATCAGCAAAAAAAACTCTAGTTGTGTTTAGGATACTTAGAGTGAATGTTTAGATGAATTATTGGAGGACCAAACATACACAATCAATGAGTTTCCTTGCTTTGTACAGCCACAATCAAAACCTAAAGATTTTTAGCCTATTAATCACAATTAAAATGAAATTATTTCAGAAAATAAAAATGGTAATGGAAATAGTACCCTACATTAGAGCTAATTATAGTCAGTAATACAAGTAATTTAAACCCGTTTTTTGTTGCGCAAGTTGTTTTAAATAATAATAATATTTTTTTAATAAAAGGAGTGTGAAAAGTATCTCAAGGGATAGTCAAGCTCATCGTAGAATATGCAACATAAAGATAACTATTATTCTTCATAAGAAGATTTAAGCTAGATCAAAAGTTAAGCTAGAACGACAGGGGAATCATTCTATGGAGGAAAAGGAGTAAATTAAAAAATCAACAAAACTAAAGAAGAAAAAACAATAGAAATAGAATAATTAACAAAGACAGCTTAGATGCTTTTGTCACAAATAAAATATTTAGAGCCACGAGTAGAATATTTAGAGCCACGAGTAGCATAATTAGAGCTTTAAGTTGCTGAATTAAGCAAATAAAAGAAAAAAGAATGAATTCTAGGATTTTATTGGTTTTTGTAATAGATGAATAGGAAATAATCAAGAAGAGAAAAGTAGTTATAATTACCTACTTTCATCAATATGATGATAACAATATCGATCATGTGATAAATTATTCTAATTCTGTCTTCTTTTTTTTTGCTTTATTTGAATAATGTTTCAGTTTTTTTAATAAATATGTTATTTCATTCAATTTAGCAAATTAACTATTTGTAACTGTTTAACATGAAACTGCCTTTTCTTCTAAGATAATTAAGGTATTTTTAATAGTCTTTTCAGATAACGAAAAATATTACAAATTAACAAATAAATGTTAAAGAAAATTAAAACTAGATGATTTCTCAATTATTCGAAAGATTATCTCCTCCTATTTGTGTTTTTTATTGTAAATCATTTTGATAGCTTTCTTAGGTATGTCATAATGTAAGGATGTTCAAGCATTACATCGATTTGAATTAATTTAATAATTATTACAATAATTATTAGGTATTTGCGCGAAAAAACAAAACACCAAGGAAGATATCTTAGAAATGGGATTTATTATTGTAGACCTTCCAAAAATAAAAATAGAGACTCAAGATTCAGTAATCAAGGAATTATTTGTCAAGGAGATTTAGTTAGAAAGATAAAAGCAGATATTTTACAAAGAAAAGTAAAATTTTGATAGACGAATTGATTTTTCAGAAGAAACATATGAATAATATCATTTTGATGATGGAGAAAAAGAAAGCAATGATTAATGAATATAAATTGTCAAAGGAGATATAAATTGGATGTACGAGTAACTTTGAAAAGCTATCTGAAGCGAACTCTAGATCGAATCGTTTACTTCAAAGAGAATGACAAGGTGTTCGAAAACAACTGAAAGCATCCTCCAAAGCTACTTCAAAACAATAATATTCAGATTTCTTAAAGTTAGTTGATAAACTGTATCTCTTAGTCGTTGATAAGTCAATAAGTTGCAGGAATAGTTTCTGTACGCATGCTTAGAATCAAGAAAGAATCGCAGATAATCTACATAACTATCAGATAGTGTCAATGGCAGCACTGGAAATCTAGAACTAATTCGGATGCTTCAAAGAAATGCTATGTAAAGACTCGCATCTGCTTTTAGAAATAGAGAAACAGAAAATATTCGAAATAGAAGATATTCTCAAGAAGAAGAATGGCTTGACGAGTTGATTTCTTCTCAATCGATGAGGATTTTCTTGAGGGAAAAAAAAGAAAGGCATAATTATTTTGGAGCATCAAATATTTCTAGTTAATTTGTAGCTAATGAAGGGATATATATCAATTCATATTACTTCGAAAAATAATCAAATTCTTCTGTCAAATTGAAATGCTATTTTTGAGTTCTAGTAAATTAATATATTTATTATTCGCTGTGTGTGTATAAAAAAGTATGCTTGCGTTCTCCCCTTCTTTACTCCAAATTAAGCAAATACAAAATGAGTAATATTTCTACTTTTTGATGCATCAAAAATCCAATTCTGATTTTGAATTTCAGAACAGAAAGATAATAATAACTAAAAATTTCTTAGCGTGTGTGGGGGTATTTTAGAATTTGTGTGGGTAGGATCTTACTGTATGAGGAATGAGAACAATAATACTTAGGTGAAATCAGATTGTGATATTTGATAAAAAAGAAAAGAAAAGCAAAAGCTGAATTGAAAGAGAAGAAGAAGAAGAATAACGAAATTCAATAAGATGAAACTTGAATAACTAATTCCTATTTTAGAGACTGAAGAAGGATGGAAAGAGACTAATTGTTTTTTGACAATGCTAAAGTGGGGCCACACTGAATGGGCTGAAGGGTTACTGAGTAATTTAAAAGAAATCATCCCCTCAAAGCAATATTCACTAATTGTTAGACGTGCAGCGATTAAACTACTGAATCTTTGCTTAGAAGCAGGATCAGATGCTTTTAATAAGATTGTTCAAGAAGGAACATTACTGGAGGCGCTTGCGAATCACGCTATTATCGAATCAAAAGCATATGAAAACAATAAAAATGCTGATGGAGAAGAATAAAAATCTGCTACAATTTTTCCCTCTATTTTAGAAAGGTTTTTTATCTGGTCCAAATAGTTTCCAGGAACTAAATTTGAAACTTTGTATAAGTAGTTGCAGGACAGTTGTGTAGAGGTTCCTATAGCTTCTAAGGTAAACTTCGCACATTTACATCATAAGCTTAACGCCAAAAAATGAGGTGCGTAATATAATAAGAATAATTATTTTTTCTTTTTTCAGCCGAAGATTTATGTCAATGGGGAGTCTCAAATCAAATAAGGAAAAGAGCAAAATCGAATTTTAGCTTAGTAATCATCTGTTTTAAGTCAAAAGGAGGGAGGCCACTAAAATTCAGCAGTTCATTAAGATTAATAAAAAAATGCAAGAGAAGAAGCTAATGATCTCAATAGGGAATATATCTAAAGAATAAAGTAAATGTATGGTATGCTTGAAAATCTAACAAATGAAAATCAGCTGAATCAGTTTAAAGAGCTTAAAGAGTTTTTCTCAGAATTTAAAGCAAAGATTGATGGAAGTTTATATTTACACGACTCAATAAGAGAGGACCAGAAAGAGTAATTGAATAAAAAAACAGATTAGTGTGAAGAGCTTTGCTATATTTTAAAGCGTTTTGAAAAGAAATAAATTGAATTGCCTTAAATGAAAGAGGAGTTGCAGGCACTTCTCCAAAAATAAATGCTAGAATCAGCTGGATCAGCAGCAGATCCATAACAGCACTCAAAAGTATCCAGATAAAGCGAAATCAAAAATGAAAGCCCAAAGAAATTGCAAGAAAATTACTTTTATTCTGAAAGATAATAAAAAAGCAGCGATGTTTTTCAACATAAGTAGTAATATCAAAGTTCAATAGTTTAGAGACAGCAAAACCCATTTATCAGTGCTTATGGGAATAGTGATTCTCGCCAAAATGTTGATGAAGGATTGAATCATAATAACATTGCTGGTCTTGGTTATAAATAAGATATCCAATAGGTTTAAAAATTTAATCAGACTAATTCACCTGCCTTGATTAATTTTTTCAATGAACGACCAATAAGTTCTTCAACTTATTTTTAACAAGGATAAAATAGATTACAAAGTGGAAGAAGCTACTAATAAACATCTCCTGTTCCTTTTGGATAATACTTTAAAGAAGGAGAGGAATTAACACAATAAAGGCGTGGTCAACTGAGTTAAGTTAAGAGCTCTATCTATGCGGAGGAGTAGAAAACCCTTCCGAATGAAAAAAAGGATAATCTAGCAGTGGATGATATTATGTAAAATATCAAGGAAAGCAAACATTTTAGTCACATTTCAGATGATTAGACAGAAAATTTAGAGGAATCACTGAATAATTAAACATTCACAATCAATCAGCCATATTGCTTTCTGGTGAGTCAACCTGAAAATCAAAATTAAAATGGAAGTTCATAAAATTAGAATGGCAATGGCAATAATTCCCTGATTTAGAGCTAATAATAGGCAGTAAAAAAAATAATTTATTATTTTTTTTTGTTGTGCAAAATATTTTACATAATTTTACCTTTTTGCTGTTAAAAAAGGCGTGTGAAAAGTATCAAAAGGGATAGTCAAGCTAATCTAAGAATGTCTAGCATAAAGTTAACTATTATTCTTCATAGGGAGATTTAAGCTAGATCAAAAGTTATGCTGAAATGACATAGGAATCATTCTTTGGAGGGAAAAGAGTAAACTATAAAAATCAAATAATAGGAGAAGAACTGTTAAACAAATCTCAAGAAGAAATAAATGAAATCTTATTAAAGACAGTTTAAGAGCTTTTGCTACGAATAGCATAATTAGAGTTTACTGAATAAAACAGATAAACCCAAAAAGAATGAATTTAAGGATATGATCCTAAGTGATAGAAGAATAATAAAAAAGAGAAAAAGTAGTTACAATTACCTACTTTCATCAATATGATGGTAATTATCTTTTTTTTTACATGATAAATTATTCTAATTAATTCATAAGACAATAGCTATTATTATATTTAACAGTTTACCAAAAATGGACAAATTGCATTGAACAATAATTCAATTTTGAGCCAACTTTTTTTTTCTTTTTATCATTAGTTTATCTCTTTTGTGTTGTTGTTATTTTTCTCAATGCAAGAATTTGCTTTTATTTGAATTTTTTTTTTTCTCTATTTTTCTTAATAAATCTATTATTTAATTCATTTTAACACCATTATATATTTTAAATAATTGAACAATAAACTGCCTTTTCTACTAAGAAAATCAAGATAATTTTAATATAGTCTTTTCAGATAATGAAAAATATTTACAAATTAACTAATAAATGTAAAAGATAATTAAAACTTGATTATTTCTTAATTATTCGAGATAATCTTTTCATATTTATCCTTTTTATTGTAAATCATTTCGGTAGCTTACTTAGATATGTCATAATGTAAGGATTTTCAAGTATTACTTCGACTTGAATTAATTTAAGAAGCTTCCTAATTTCGATTGTTTCAGCTGATACGTAATGTAAAAATGCATGCCATCCAATTGTTAGGAATACTAATAGAAGTATGAGCTAATAAACCAGTAAACTAATTTAAACTTCTTTTATCTGTTCTAGATCTTCACTCATTGTGACGATTAAGAAATCTTTAATTATTTAGAGTACATTTTTGAGAATTTCAGTAAATCCATCGAATTCTACAATACTGCAAGTTTTCTACCAAGATATTAAATCAGCTTTGACTAAACTTGGATCTGAAACTTACAGAATGCTGTAGATATCAGAGATAATGTTGAAGAAATACTTTATACTAACTTAAAATCCTTTTTATAGTAACCCAGAGAATGTAGTACTGCAAGAATGAGAATCTACTTAATTCTCATTAGAAATATATTCTGGATAGCTAATCAACGCTGTACACATATTCCCGTTGAGAATTTTAAAAAAGAAATTATCATACACTGATTACTATGTCTTTTTTTAATTTTAGCTAGAAGAAATGAGGTTATTCAAATCGATTGTTAGCTAGTCGTTTGTTAAGTGAAGGGAATTGATTCGTTTCTTGTAATAACCTGGATTGTAAACTTGCTTCTCAGGAGTTAGTAGATATGTTAAATATCGGTAATTCACAGCTAGATTGCTCTCTAACGATGCTCGTAGACTATATAAACTCCCTTGGGAAAGAAAAAAAATAAAAAATCAGAAATAATAATTTTGATTGTAAACATCTGATATAAAAATCATAAAGAATATTGTTACCTAATAGATCAATCTTCTGTTGAACTTCATTGTTAAAGGATATTATAAGATTGTAGTTCACAATAGGATCGATGATAACTAATATAAACGAAGTTAGACAAATTATCCCAATGGATAGTTTAAATTTTGGTAGCTTTGTCGTTGCTGCGAAAACTCTTCTTTTCTTCGCACCTAAGTCAGTTGCTTTAAGACTAGAAGGCATTTTAAACTTCTTAGTTTATACTGCTATCTTATGCTCATGTTTATCTTCAAGAGCAGTGATTAAGTTGGACACCATAAACGATATTGCTGCAGGTTGAATTGTTGCAAATAATTGCAATAATTATTGATTGCTGTGTTGCACAAACGCATAGAGCGGTAGAAGTGCTGCAGTGAGTGTAAATGCGACAGTTATGACAACGATAAGCAGTGACCTTCTTTCAACTTCAACATCATTCATGATCGTTTTGGATTCTTGCATGATAAGATTTTGAATTTCCGTCATAATCAGCGAAAAATTTATGAAATTATCGATTTGCTATTTTTGATAGTAAACTTGCTCGGAGATGAGCGTGTCTTAGCGGACCTCCATGTATGTGTAGAATACTAAATTCTCTAGGAAATACTAAGTCGTCATGGTGATATTCCTTTTGTAGGAATCGATGTATTGATATCGATTAGCATCTGGAGTCGTTGAGTCGTCTTGATTTATCACAAGTTATTGGATGTTTGTGTTGACAAACTTCACAAATAGCTTTTCTGACATACCAGCGTGCTGTAACTGTTAAATTAGGCTCTTTAGATTATATAAATTTGTCATAGCTCGTTATTGAATTTCCTGAACCAATGTCGCATTGTAGACAGTAGGATCTTAAAAGCTATTGAAATACATCAATTCAGCTAAAGGAAAATATGTAATTGGACCTACAAACGCTACTCGAATAGAATTCGCCCAAGGAATTGTAGATAAATCATCTTTACCTTTATCTAGTTATGTTAACGCAGTGAAGAATTCTACAATAGTTAATGCTGTTATTGTTAAAATCGCAATAAACCCAAATAATTGCAGCGCCACGAGTTAGCAGCTTCTTTTATTGGAGAACAGAATTGTTTAAATAAGCTACTTTTACCTTTACGTGAAACTCGTTCCAGGTTTTTATGAGCTCAAGACTTCAATTTCTTTTTGATCATTGTCACCCATCCCATTAGAGGAGACATTATTGTTATCTTCTTAATGTTTGTTGAGAGCAGTTTTAGGAGAATAATTGATTTTGCGATTGTTTTTAGGAGTTTGTGTGTGATTTATTGTGTTTTATGTATTATTTTGATTTTATTTTAGGATAACTTTTTCTGGGAATATCACAGGTGGAATAGCAGAACCTTAAGGGGTTGTAGCACAAAATGGTTAGACTATCATACCCTTGGGAGATCTTGATTGTCTTAATGGACTAAATGATTAAAATTATGAATGAACCTATGATTCTGCTATTTTCTTTAAATCCAAATTAGGTAATGTTTCTGAGTTATTCTTGTGAAGTTTTATTATTTTGTGATCGTTTAAATTACTTATTTTCTAGTTAGAATGAGCAATTTCTTCGTTTCCATGTGCAGTTCTATTCATCTGCGAGTTAACTTGCTCACTGTGCAGCGAGTTGTAAATGATTTCTTTGGAACAAAATGCAGATTTAGGTGATTGTGTCCCGAAAACTTCATCTTATTTTAAATGTAATTTATTGTAAATTGAAGGGTTTCCCTGATTCGAGAAGTTCTCTTCCTCAATGATGATACTTTAATTATCGGAAAGATGAATGAATTCTCGTTAAGAATCGATAGGGAAACTCAATTATCTTGAAGTGCTATTCCCTCTATTCGAATGAACTAATGGGCTAGTAACTTTTCCGTTCTATGTGCTCACATCCATAGTCTATTAGTTAGATATTTATCGAGATTTTATTGTTTAAATTTCATTCGTATTTTAAAAAAATTCAAACGAAAACTTTTTCCTTAATTTATTATTGTTGTTATCATTGTGTCTTAGCTCTATTTGCTCGTCTAAAAGCAGTTTGTCTCGTGCAGTTGATTGAGAATTCTTGAGCATCGGGGAGAGATTACTAAAAGAAGCTATGTTTGTTGTAAAACTATGTGAATTTTTTCTTTTTGTTTCTTCGTTAAAGGAAGGTGAAAGAGGTGGTGATTCGTCACCTATGTTATTTCTTTTTCTCTCTATTAAATGTCTGTATGAAGATGGAGAGCCTATTGGAATAGTTGATAGCCGTAATGCTGAATCTTCTGCTCTTTCAAATGCAGATTTCATCATAATCTTTTCTAAATGTTAGTCTTGCTCAGATTGCCTGCTAGTTTGCAGATAGTTTTATTCCATCGGGAGGATTGAAAAGGATCGCTAATCTTGAAAGTCCAAAAATGATTCCATATCAAAATGTCCAATGTTATGAGCTATTTATCAGAAGACAAAGTTACATCAAAAACAGAAATAAATTTGAATCAATTTAAATCCTTACAATAATTCCTGTGATTCTCAATATTCTGATTGATCAACTTCAAATCGTTTTTAATATCAATGGTGATCCCAAGTAATTACTGAAATTGGCTCTTCAAGAAAAGAAGATGCGATTAGAGTGACATATTTGAGACTATTTTCTTCGCTGATACGATTTCAATCAAATTAAAAGGGACATAAGGATTGTGTGCATGATAGAATTTCAGTTTAATCATGTAAAGATCAAAATCTTCGATGTTGTAGTTCTTCATTTCAGTTTGTAAGTTAGTCATTTTGCATGTAAAAGAGGATATCTGCAGGTTATTTTATTTGGGGACAAATCCAATTGTCTTAAATATCTCAAATTAGTCTTCGGAGATGATAGGTTTATCATGCTATTCTTCAAGATAATGCAAGATAGGAATAATTCTGTCGAGATAGATGTTTTTTATGCTTTCTTGTGTTGCACAACAGTATTTTAAAAGGGAGTTATATGCACTTTGGGAGGCTAAATTAATCTTAAAATCATTTGAACTTGTCATGATATATTTAGATTCAGAGAATTACCCTTTTATTCGAGCTGCTAATCCACAATCTTACATTCCAATGCATTCTACTTGATAATGGATTGATATCGGCACACCCCATCCTTCTTTGTTCTACGCTAGCAGCATGTAAAGTGAATTTCTATTGTTCGTTTAGTTATTTTTGTTATGAAAGAATACATTAGTTTCTTCTGAAGTAGCACCTCTATTTGAATGGAGATTACTTTGAAGAATCTTTTCTTAAGAGGTGCCTTAGTAGCTACGCTTAAAGTCATTAATGTAATCTTTAAGAATTCTATCATGATACTTCGCAATAAGTTAAGGAATAAGAATATTTACACTCTTTCCAATTGCTTCTTCTTTAGTAAAGCCGAGTAGATTTTAAATTGAGTTTTGAGTTCTTTATATCTACCCAAACGAGCTGTCAACAAGGGAAATGAATAGTACGCAAGTATTGGAGTCGAAAAATGAGGAATCGATGGTATTCGTTTTGATTTTATAATTTGATTTACTCATTTAGGATACATGAAAAATGTGATGTTTTTGTTAGACAAACCCGAGATGTTGCGTATAGCAATCCATGAAATAATGGACTTTAGCGCAGCTAGAGTTGATTAATTGAATCCGAAGAAGTAATTATTAAAGTTATTTGATTTGTCTGCTGAGAGAAATCGCTGTATTTTTTAATGCAACTAAATCTAATTTATCTGAATTCAGCATTTCAAAAACAGATATTTTCTTGTGGAGAGTATCTAAATACATTATTTCAGCGCTGTTCATGCTTTCATCGAAGAGAATAGCTGACTTGTACGCTGAATGTTCTAGATTATTGGAGTTTGAATGTAATTCTTATTGATGTTTATGTGGAAATGTGATAATTTCAGTGAATCCTCCAAATGTTGAGTTAGCACTTTAAATTACTTCAGATAATAAAGCTCGCTCTCTGAATGAAAAGGAGAATCGCTTGGAAAGTTGGATTATTTCAACATAACTCAAAACCATCGATTTCTCAACTTAAATTAAGAAATTCAAATATCCTAGTACAAACGATATTGGAGGTTGTTTATGAGTATTTCGAGTAGTCTCTAATAGCTTTTGAAATTAACCTCGGATGTAGGAATTTAAGAATCTTTTTCTATCTGATCCTTCTAAGAAATTGAGCTTAAATTCTTCATGTGTCTCAATCTATTTTGAACAAAAAAGAGGTTCTAAATAATATCATAAAACGAAAGTAAATTAAGCTAAATTAATCTCAAAATGGGAATGAATATATGTCTAGCATGCCCATTCAAGGATTCTTCCTTACCTTTTGAGAGCAGAAAGCGCACGTTTATATCTTTTCAAGCTCACAGTTAAGTTAATGTTCAGTGAAAATACTCTCAAATATTATGGAATCTTTATTCATAACATACGATTCGAAACTCATATTTCCCGCTGAATTAAATAAATCAACGAGGAACTTATTTAATCCGTTGAATTTATCTGTAGACGAAGTATTATCTCTGAAGACAGGGATACTATTACAGCAAGAAAAGTTATCAAATAACGCAAATAGTTTTTGCGCTGATTTATAAGATAAAGGTAGGAAGCATATGAACACCAATGATATGGAGTATTCCCTATTCAATATGATACTCATTGTTATTAGTATTGCACTCAGAATGTGGAACACTGCAAAGAATAATCCAACTTTGCGAGAACATGATTTATTAAAGGAACCACTGAGAAGTATTTCCAGACAGGATTGGACTGCAAGCGCGCAATTTAATAGACAATACGGGAAATAATCGCTAATTAATTTAAAAAAGAAACCTGGACTAGATTCTAGTATCACACTAGATATTTCCCATACAACAGAAGAAGATTATTTCCCCAAGAAATCTTTGCTTGAGAAGGAGAAATCTACATCATGGATTCGGATTGCTAAACCTGCCAAAAACAACAACAACAAATTAAGATGGGTTAGTCTAAAAGGAGAAGTTGTGAAGGAGAATTAGATAAAGAGGATATATTTTTAAGATATGAATGCAAAAGAAGCTGTTTGCTTATTTGTGGATAGGGACTTATTGATAAGATAGATTTGAACGTTTGAAGATGAAATATTTACTTAATAAGATGGTTATTACACTGTTCACGATCTCCAACCCAAACGAAGATGAAGAAGGGGAGCTCATTACCATCAATGGAATGAAGAATAAATAATTGTAAGATTGAGTTAACAGACTAAGTATTATTGACAATTAATGCCCTTTGTAATCATAACAGTAGGAAATAAAACTGAAGATAAGGAGAAACAATATGAGAATGTTGAAGGTTAAAGGTAGCAATATGCTTGCAGAGTAGAAAAGATTGCTAGTGAATACAGTTATCTAATGGATTTCGAGCATGTTCTGCTCAATGATCTTGATTTTAGAGATGATTTGTTCATTGAAAAGAAGCTGAATAAACCAAAAGAGTCTTATTGTTAGCAGAAGATAGCTAACAATCTAAGATCGCTTGTAGACATGAAGATCAATGCAGAGTCTATGCTTGTAATATTCTATGACTTTAGCACAAATAAGCTAAATAGAATTCCTTTCAACAGGCAACATTTCTTCGTGTTCCTGTTCGTCTTCGTTTTGTTTAATATTTGTTTCTACTATTCCAATCTCCAAATTACATCAGATTAATCATATTATGTTGAATTAAAGACCACTAGTTTGTAACTTTTTTATCAATTGAATGGCTCTATTGATGCTTCAACACATTGCAGGCTTTGTTGTATTCAATGAACAACAGCTTACATCTATTTGTTTACCATCGTTAATTATTTAAATATTTATTTTTAAGAAACAATCATAAATATCAAAAGTTACTTTTGTGGGCGCATTTTTGGATTGTAAACTCTTGCAAATACCAATAAAAGGTAGGCTATTTTTAAATCTTCTTGTACATTCCATAGATGGTAATTTCATAAGGATTTTGTTTATTTCAAACAAACCATTTTTAACTTTACAGATATTCTTAATTTCGAAAAAAATTAACCAAATTATTTTTAAGTTACTCTGAAATTAATTATCAATGGAATTTAAGCTTTTTCCTTTTGACTTTAAAAATATATTTGATGGATTTGCTAAATGAAAGCTAAAAGCAAGCTATTACAGATTGAAATATAATAAATTCAACAATATTTCATGTCATTTTGTCAAAAACGACACGATATATGGATTTTCCATGAGTGAATCAATGTTAATAAGTGTGTAGATCTGCCTGATTTAGAACATCTCCTGGGAGACATATTCATAAAATCTATGCCATCCATAAGAGAAGAATATTAACAGGAGAGCGATCTAACCGACGAGTAAGATAAGTTGAATTTGATTTATGTGACTTTAATCTGAGTCCATAATTGTTAATAGAAAATCTTTCTGCGTTGTAATCGATTTTATTAGGAATTACGAAAAATTATCAAAATCAAGGATATTGTTGTTCTGCTGCCATTGCTGCAAAGCGAGGACGATATTACTTGATCCGCTCGTGAAGATTTCATAAAGCTATGGGAATGTTGAGTAGAATTTCTTGAGACTAATTTAAAAACCTTGCTTGAGAATTCCCGAACTTATGGAAGCGCATGAATCGACATTTATTTAGTTGTCTGCGAAGATGTATTCAGGGTAATCTTTCAGGGATTGGCAGATATTCGTGTTGATCATCGCGTAGAGGAAATTATCATACAGATATTGCTGTCGTCTTTTTTGTTTTTGACTTCGTTAAACTACATCGGTGATGTTTGTGAGTAAATAAGGATTTGTACCGATTAGAGATTAGACTCTGGAAAGATAATAGGGAGCATTGTATGTTTGGCTATTAGATATGAGTAAGCTTGCCATATATTTGAAAGAAACAACGATGCTGCTAGCTTAGGAGGCTATCACGCTGTAAAGGGTTCCTAAAAACACAAAAGTAATGTAATTTTAATTAAAAAAAATATCAATTTTTTGTTAAAATCATCCAAAATCATCAAAATATCTAGATGAATTTCATTCCCCCAAGCATAAAATATTCTTTAAAATTTGAAATTTACCTAGTAAATCGACATTAATCTACGCTTCATCGTTGTAATCTGAAATAATGACTGCAGTAACGATAGGCTAGATTATGACAGCTCCAAATGCTGTAATCCCTGCTAAGAAAAGATACCCACTGAATTTCGAAATGGTTGTAGTTTGAGAAATGTTCTTCTTCTTTTTCATCGTCTCTTTAGCTTAGAATGTCCTGAAACTCTTAGCACTTTTCATTTATTTAGAAGCTTGAGAATACGAATAGAGTCCTAGTTCAAGTGTGCGAATCATCTACGACAACGAGAAAGGTGTGAGCGTTGCAAGTAAATTTAAGACTTTTTAGTTCTTCGTTTGAACAAAATAAAATAACGGAAACAGAATAGAAATCAAGAATATCGAGATCGATAAGATAAGATACATATTGAGATATGCTTTCGAGACAATTTTATTCATAACATCTTTCGTTTAGTATTAAACTAACGATTAGGCATAGGTAAGATTAGACCCAAATGTAGAGAAGTTATCGATCAATTATTTCTGAGGTGTTGGATCAAGACCATCTGTCCAATAATATTGGTAAGAAGTAGAAATCATAAGATAAATATGCTTAAGCAATGTCACGTAAATTGTTTTCTTGTATTACGGATCTGAAATCAAGCGAGCACTTGCGGGTATTGTCTTATCATCTCGATTGAGAATATACGGCACCATATTTGTATTGATAAACGTAAAATAATCTTTTTCTTCAGCACCTTAGCCATGGAAATCGGCTAATAATTGGATGCATTGTCTCAGATCACTTTCTGTTCGTGTATCTAAATCACTGATAAACGAAGCAGAATATAAGGAAGAATCTGCAAAAGCATCTTTCAATATTAGACTCTTAATTATAACGTAAACCTATGGATATGTATACGCAGCTCGCATCGTATTTGGCCAAGGTAGATTCGCAATATGGATTTATGCTTCGGAGAAGAGATTATTGATATCAAAATACTCAATCAAAGTTAAGATTATTATTGCTAGAATAGAGATCAACCCAAAGGTGTTTAGTATAACTAGTGATTAGTCCTTTTATTTGTAGATTAGATTCTTTCTGATATTCTTTTTATGCTCGTAATAAAATGTTTATCCCGTTTTTAAGGAACTTGTGTTTTCTTTGGAAATTGGAGTTTGTTTATTAATCGTTTTCTCTTAATCTCTATCATAACTATCATCGACATTAGAGTTATCTTCTGCGATCCCTTCATCATCGTTGTCTTCCATTAATTCTATTCGTCTGACTCGTTTTATTTGTTCATTTTTCTCTTATTCTGTAAATTGCAAACTGCTTTATTCCCCATAGGATCGTAAGAAAATCTCTAATTATTTGGAATCTTTCCTTCCTTTTAACGAAACAATTTAGTGTTCTGTGCTCTCTTAAGGGACACTTGGAGATGCAAGTGTTGATCCATTTGCTTTTATGTGATTTTCACTGTTCATCCAGAAACTGCTGTGTCTAACTTCGTTCTTGGATTATTCTGCTTTTTTATCTTTTGACAATAACTTCTGCAGTTTGATTTCTTTGAGTTTTTCCTTTAGCAAGAAGAAAAGACCTTTTGGCTTTGTTTCAGATTAACTAGCTGATTACTCATGACTCTGTTTGCCGTTTGGATTTGTTTTCCTCAAAAGATCTGATAACGTAAACGCACTTGTGTTGATTTCTCGTGTGTCTTAGTTATTTGTAGTTAATATTTCTTAGGTTGTAACAATCTTATTCTATTCTGTGATCTTTCGTTAACTTGTTGTCTCTTCGAGATTTACTTGTTCATCTTTACTTTAAATGAGTTATCCCCAGATTTAATTTGCGTCATCGATGTTTTAAGGTGGTTCAAATGTTAAGCATTAATCTTGTTGCGAATGAAAAGGAATGGATTCTGGGATTGTTATTTAGTTCTATGATAAAGGAAATCTTGAAGTTAGAATTGATCTTCGAGTTAATTCCAGTTATTTACCTTTTATTTGGTCAGTATTTAAAATCTAATTAAAACCAATATCCATGTCAAATTGATTGTCATTGTAAGCAGATCGGTTTAGAATAGTTGAATGCTCTTCTTAGAATGGTTCTTTGATTGATTTAGGGAAGTTAGCTTCTACTTCTTCTTTTTCAGATTGTGTAATATTATCTTCTTCAAGTACCACAGAATCTTCAATGTTTCCTCCTAGATGTTTTGCTAATTTTTACCAAAAAACAAAAAAGATTAATTTCAAAACTAAACCACACAAACAACAAACTGCACATCTAAATACCAGGACTTTCTTCATGCAGTGATGTTTTTTGAATCTACGACAATTAATCAAGTTTTTTGAGTATTTTGAGATCAGATCTGATATCGAAATCAACATTCAAAAGTATTTTCAGTTAACTTTTCATCATCATAAGATTCTCAATCTGCATTTCAGCAGTAGTTATCTTCCTTAAATGCTGAATTTCCACAATATTCACAGGAATAAACTCGCTTTTTACAAAATAAAACTTCAATTTTATCTAATACATGTCAAAGTTTTCAATCTTGTATTTCTGTATCTCCTTTCGTAACGTAGCAAACTCAAGTTTCTCAAATAGCGGATTGCTATCAAAAGATTCTTTGGATTTCCCAAGAAGGGAAACACTTCTTGTATCTTTTGGGAGAAACGCAACAGTTTTAACCAATTCCTTATGCACCGTATCAGACGAAGGTCGATCTTTCATCCATTGACTTTCAAAATAAGGAAGAATCGGGATTATTCTATTCAAGTAAATGCTTCTAATCTCATCTTTCCGAAGATACTTACTGAGGGTTCTATCAAAGAGACTCTTCGAAATGATCTAAACTTTAAAATATTTACATGAAGTCATAACGTATTGATAATCTGAATTAATCACTTTCAACATCCCTGAGATTCCAAAGTCACTCATTTAGATGTTATCAGAATGAAATTTTAAAGATACAGGCACTGCCCATCCTTCATAGTTTCGAGCTATTAGCAAAGGGAAGTAGTTCGCTGGGGTACCTGATGTAAGTGAATTACTTTTAGATTCAATTTGTTTAAGATTAGTTGGACCTGCTAAAATCCCTTGAATTTACTATTAAGCACCGTCATTATCTCCAGCCGTTTCATTTTATACGAACTAAGCACTTGTTCCTTTGAAAATGAACTAATAAAGTACTTTATTATGATTCTAGCTAATTATATCTGGGATAATAGTATTGATACTTTTCCCAATAATTTCTGCTGTTTTAAATCCAAAAATCCTTTCAAATGAATTCTACACATGTTTGATTGTCCCCAGTGGTTCCATAAGAGAGATGAAGACTACACATGATTATCGAGAGAAAATATCTGGATCGATACCGATTTATCTTAAGTTATTGCCATTTTATTCAAATTGCTTTTTATTCAGTTTGAAGAAAATATTTTTTTTCTTCTCACCAAATCCAAAATTAGCTGTGTACGATTCCATGTAGAATCTAACCTTACTATCCTTGCTGTTCATCTAGCCTAGATGAATCAATTAACCTTTCAATTAGTCCCTTTCTTTTATGATATCCGCAGAGATTTTCTCGATACTCTGTAAATTAATCTAATCTGCACACAAGAGAGAAAGCATGTTTAGTTTCTTAAATAATACATCGTAGTATTTCAGTTCTGTTTTGTTAATTGCTTAATCGAATTAGATGCTGATGAATAGATTCCTAGCTTCTTGTTCTGATTTGGTGTCTCGAAGTTAAATTGCTTTCTTTTCTTATGCGTCAGGAAATCCTATAGAATTTTGTTCTTTTTTCGTTCTTGCTGAGGACAAATCAAACAGTTTAATCGCTTATGAATACGTAAAATAAAAGAATGATCTCTCTCGCATCGATAGGTCCATCTTTTGTTATAAGCGTATCATCTCAAATAGACTTAGAGTTTTCGATCCTTCAACTTCTACTAAAAAGCTAGCGTAACTCAAGAACATAAGAATATTTCCTTTATTATTTCTTTTCTAGAAGCTGCCATCTATGTATTCTTTGTACAGATGGATAATGTAGCTTCGAAGAAGTGTTTCTCTATGAGTTCCTTCGACTCTTATTTCAGAGAAGTTTATCTGTTTGAAATTAAAAAATTATGCAAAAATATTTTGGGAAAAATAAAAAATTTACTTTGTTGATTTGGATGCAAAGAAAGCAGCGACTGATAGGATTGCTGCATGTATTAAAGTGAAATTGCAGCATACTTTCGAAGAAAATAGATGATTCTTTTCTCGCATAATCCTCAAAGGGAATATGAATTGAGTTCCAAATGAGTCGCAAGAAAAAATCAAGTTCTCGAGATTACAGTTTTAACAGTTATTCCTCGTTATTTCTAAATTAATACACATTCTAGATTTCATAGAAATGCTAACGAATTAGCAAAGCGAGCTTGAACGAAATAGGAAGAAGAACTAGTAGAAACAGGGAAAGGCAAAACTTAGGGACTTATTCGAGACTCACAAGGAGAAGAATCGCCGAAAGAGTGTGGTAGATTGAAAAAAAACTTTCTAAAAATGCAATTTTATCGCTTGTGAACGATTTATCGATGATAGAATCTGAGATTCTAGAGAGTCCAATGCAAATATGTGCAGCCATAGATAAAAGAACATTTGAAACTAAGACGTTTAGTAAGATAACTAAGGTTTCAATTGCTGTGAATGAGAAATCCCAAAGCACTGATGATCTCCTTGCAAGAAAATCTTTCGGATAAACAGAGAAATCTTTATCATGAATCTTAATCCCGAAACCTATTTGAGTTTTTATAAACAAAATAATTAAGAAAAAGGGGGGAATAATAAGGTAGTAGATTAAATTATTGGGGGAATTATTTAGATTTGTTTTTAAACTTTCCATCGATTATTTTGTGGTTTGTTGTGTTAGAAAATTTTGAATTCTTAAAAATATTATGATTTTACTGACTAATATTGCAAATACGATATTCACGATTGCTAGGAAGTTTGAAGACAGCATGGCGGCATTCAATCCAATGAGAGGAATAAAGAATATGTAATTGAATGTTAGGGAGATCATGCTTAGCAAGCACTCAGGCAGATTAAGAGAAATTAATTTGATGTATTTAGTGAAGGATAAAAATAAAGCAAAGATCCAAAGAAGAAGCAACCCTAAAGAAGCATATACTATCCATTAATAAGATTATAAACTGGCATCGGAGAACCATTTGAGATTGTTATCAATAGTTGTAAGATCTCCAAGAAGGTTATTATTGAAAAGCAAGCAGAAATAAAATGTTTATCGCAGTAGCAAGAGCAAGCAAGAGAAATACATCGGACGAACGAAGCACTTCACATCACTGTACAACTACTCCTGATAGTATTGTAACAGTGACTTACCAAGCTAGATCTTTCTCATTATGACCTCTAATCCCTGCACAAGTTTTAGCAGGTGTTTGTGTTTCTCAAAAAGTTATTCCTTCTCTTTTGAATAATTTTGTTCTTGATTATTTTTTTTAAAATCTTCTTTTAATTATTTTCTTTAATTCATTAATAACCACCCCCTACCTACTAGTCATGTGATTCCATCAAAATCCAAATAATACACCCTCAAAAGTTAATTTAACATTTCTTTCATATCTTGGAATTTAATTTGACTTAATTTTGTTTACGTTTTTCTTTCAGTATCACTCCCATTTTGAATTACCCATCCACATATTAATTAATTTTGAAACTTTTAATTCGCTTACAATTTACTTTAACTCCAATAATATTTCTCCCCATCAAAAAACCCAACAGAATTTTCAACCAAATTCTATTGACCACCCAAAAATCATATCAAAATTACTATTAGAAGATATCTACTCTTTTTAAATCAATTTCCCAAAAGTATTTTGGGGGTTTTGTGATTTTGAGAAGAATTGAAACGATAAATGAATCTAAATATCTTCTGAAAATAGTAAGATTAGAATGTGACTACATATGAATTAATAAAAAAATAACTCTTTATAAAGGATGTATGAAATGCTCTTTTTGATACAGTTAGAGTATGAGTCTTCAATTCGTTAAATATGAAACCATATAAGGATTTTCTAGAACTGCATCGATGCTTAAGAGAGTTAAACTTCGACGAATAGTAAACATCTCAAAGGAGACATACGAATAGAATTTATACCATCCAAGTGTAAATAATATCAAGAGTTAGGATACTTAGAAAATAACTAAAATAAGCTAGATATTGTTGATGAGATCTAGATCATCTTGCATAATAACCAGCAGAAAGTCCTTCTAAACAACAATTGTTTAAATTAAGAACTAAGCCAATGCTTCGAATTCCAGGATACTAACACGTTTCTACCAATCGAGAATCGCTTATTTCACATCATTTCCTGAATTGTAAATTTCAAAAAGTTGCTCATAAAAACCATAGTATTTCTTCATCGCAACTTAAAACCCTTATTAGAGGATACCATCACTGATCGTTTCGCAGGAGCTACTCAGTATTGTACTAGTCGATGCGATGTACTGAGGGTAATTACTGAGAGCTGAACAAATATTTGTATTGAGCATTTCATACAAAAAGTTATCGTATAAATTTTGCTGTTTCTTAGATTAACCTTAGCTGACTTCGATGATTTAACTAACTTTCACTAACATTTATGAGTTTGAACTTCCAAGTAATTAACTACGAGATAAGTAGTAACTTGGATTGTAAGTCGTATCATCCGTTTAGATTACACTCTGCATGTACTTGTAAGCAATCGCATGGTTGCTTACGGATTGAGCTATCAAATCGTAGAGTGTTCCTGAGAAAAAAAGAATTTTTTAAAACAGAAAACAATATCTCTTTTTAGTATTTTTACCTAATAGTTTCGTATTAACTTGAGCTTCCGTGTTGTATTAATATATGAGAACAGTCGTAACAATAGGCTAGATGATTACTAGCACAAACGCAACGCATCCTACGATCAGCAAGGAACAATGGAATTTCGATATCTCCGTTGTTTATGCGATGTTTTTCTTTTTTCGAAGTGGCTCAGCGTTAACTTTCAA
>Ga0302271_10000721_pt1 | contig 32562 bp, 15 predicted proteins | sample III_Bog_N1_1_FD_198767 | JGI IMG/M metagenome (GOLD analysis project Ga0302271, IMG submission 198767) | Peat permafrost microbial communities from Stordalen Mire near Abisko, Sweden - III_Bog_N1_1 | ecosystem: Environmental > Terrestrial > Soil > Wetlands > Peat | place: Sweden: Abisko... | reverse complement strand
CTCTCCACCTCCCCCTCTCTTCTTGCTAGCTCAATAGTTGCTTCAAATAACCTTTTGAAGTAAAAACTTGGGGGGAGGGGAGGAACTCAATTACTTAAAAATAATTTAATTAATTTTCGCGCGGTTTTCATGTTAGTTTCTTTCAGCTCACCGCTCTGCACAGCACTTCAAAAAAATATCAAATCACATAAGTTAAAATAAATCCAATCGACCTTGTCCTGTTTGATTGTTTTTACACAAAAAACAAACATTCCCTAACAAATTTTCAACCAAAAGACAGCAAAAACCTAACCATATGGCAACACCAGCAATCCCTCATTGCGTTCCCTGCTCAAATTGGTATCTCACATTTCTTTTTTGTTTTTAGCTTGATTTCCTTAATAAAAATGCAACAAACAATGAAGAAATTGAGCCAGGTTTCTGAAAAAATTAATAGGAAAATTGTGTTTATTATGTTTGTAATTTAGCAAAAAGGACATCGAAGAGTCTAAGCTTCCATTGCATGAAGCGTATTGCCTGAGAAACATTATAAAATGTACCATTTGTGGTGCTTTCTATGATAAAAGAGATCCAGAAAGTCATCTTGAAGAGCATCAAATTGTAAGATCAATAAAAAAAAATGTTTGGAACGTTTGTTAGTTTTCATCAAAAATACAAATAAAAATAAATAATGTTCGAGCTAATTTTACTGAATCTTGATGTCTTTTAAACAAATAACTCAGTTAGTATGCAAATACTGTAGCAAGGAAATTGAGAAGAAAGATTTTGAAGCACATACGGAGCGATTATGCGAGAACAAACCAAAGTTCTGCCGATTTTGCGAGACATATCAAATGCGTGAAGATTTCAAAGATCATGTAGTCGCTTGCTCTTCAAGGACAAAGCTCTGCCATAAATGCAAGAAAAATATCATCCTAAGAGGTAAAAATTCAAGAAATTTGCATATTGAGGATAATTGACAAGGCAAAGTTATTGCTCCTTTTTTAATTTCCAATTTGGATTGTGTGATTTTTTATTTTTAAACTAGATTTGGACGACCATGAAGCTGTATGCGAATATTAAAATAAAGTACAGCAAGTTGAAACTGATGGAGCAAGGCTCTTAAGGAGTAATTTAGCTACTACTAAGACTGCTGCAGCTGGTGGTATTGCTTAGAGAAACAATTCTAATAATCTTAACGATGATGGATATGATTATGATTATGACTATCAGTATGAAGACGAACAAGAATCTTAGAGTAAAGAAAAAGAAGATGAAGATGATGGTGATGGTGATTTTGTTGCTAATGCTGAAGAAGAAGATGAGGATGAAGATGATGATGAATTAGCTGAAAAAGACGATAATGAAGATGATGATTTTATTGTCCCCGATGATAATGATTATTCTAATAAATCAAATAAAAATCATACTAGCTCAATTCAATCAAGATCAGTAGCTTCATAGAATAGTAATAGTACTCGTAGCAGCACACAACGAAGAGTCTTGCTACGAACAAATTAAGAAAAAAAACCTGGAGACGAAAAAGGAAATGTTGAAAAAACACTGGAAAGACTAGAGAAACGGATAGCAACTCGAGGGAATAGCAAAGTAGAAGACAAAGTACCAACTTCAAGAACAGTTAGTAATGGAGATAGCACTAAAGTATCTACAAGAGGTGTGAGGAAAGCCTTGGTTATTTCAGAAGATGAAGAAGATTTAGTGGAAAATGGAATGAAACTGGGAAAAAAAGATAAAGACTGTGAGGAATTCACTTACAACAAAAAAGGATAAGGTGAAGTGGATGAAGATGAGTATGATTATGGTAGTGATGGGGATAATGATGATGGAGATGAGGATTATGATGATTTTGATGATGAAGATGATTACAAGGGAAAGAAAAAAAGTTCAAGATAATTAGCTAAAAATAGCAGTACAAATAGCACTAATTTAGCTAATACGAATGGAAGGTCTACAAGAGGTAAGAAAATAGATTCTAAGGTAAGAGACAACTCAGATGGGGATGATGAAGAATTCGAATATAAAGGATCGACGAAGATTAACAATAATAAGAAAACCGCATAAAATATACCTTCAAGGTCGTATTCTTAAAATGAAAGCAATTCACATGTTGCAACTAGAGCAAAAAGTATAAATAATAGTAGCAATAATAGAAATGGGGACGACAGTTCTTCAAGACAGAATACTACTAAGCTAAATGATAAAAATACTTAAGAAAAAGGAAAATAAATTGCTTAGTCGAACAGTCTCAATAATCAAGTAATATTTTTTTGAGAATAACAAAAACAGCTGATTAGAGAATTACCTGTTTCTGATTTACGAATTTTGCAAAATTTGATTAATTTCATTTTTGATAGTTTGCTCATGAAGATGAGTCGGAACACCTAGCAGCTGCTCTCTAAGCTAGTATGGAAGGATACACTGACGAATACGATGAAGATCTTCGCAGGGCAATTGAAGAATCCCAAAATTTTAAATGAATTAGATCAATCTGTCAATCTCTAAATCCATACATAGGATGGATATTCACAGGTATTATTGTAATTTGTAATATGATCAAATTCTACATATAGCTGGTAGTTATTTCAAACTTTATGTACATTCTCTCCAAACTAGATTTAACTTTTAATTTGAAAGGAAGTATTTAAGTTCTCCAAACTTCCAAACTGAGTTTGAATTTTATTTGAAAAAAAAAAAGATATTGAAGTTCTTTTTAAACTAATCACCCAAAAAGTTAATTATTCAATCAAGAAGTTTAAATCCATTATTTACCTATTTTATTGTTTATTTGTCGCATTTTACCAATAAAATCGAATGTTCTGAGAATTTTCAGAAGTTATCTATCAAATCTCAAAAAATACATCATTTTTCTGTTTTGCTGTCGATGTGGTTGGACAAAGCAAGACATAAATAAAAAAATATATCGGTTGTGATGATTTAAAAATCACCAATTAAGCTGAGGATAAATCTTATTATTAATACGAATTTAGATATACATTTCAGTAAATTATCACACAATCTAATCTGTGAGAGAAAAAAAAGAATCTTCTAATAAGACATATGAGCTCAGAAAAAACAGAAAACTCCAAGCATGGCAAGCACTTCGCCCTTAACTTTATCATGGGTGGCATTTCAGCTGGTATCTCTAAGACTGTCGTAGCTCCATTAGAGCGTATCAAGATAGTCTTGCAAACCCAAGATGCGAATGAAAAGATCCGTAGTGGAGAAGCTAAAAAGTACAAAGGAGTTTTCGGAGGAATCCGTAATATTTATCAGAACGAAGGATTGATTTCTTTGTGGCGTGGTAACTTTGTGAATGTCCTACGATACATCCCGACATAAGCCTTCAACCTCGCTTTCATGGATGTCAATAAGAAACTCTTTAAGAAGTATGATCCTAAAACTGAAAAACTTCTTTTTACTATGAGCTATGTTATCTCAGGTGGGCTTGCTGGAGGGTAGTCTTAGATTTTCGTATATCCTTTTGATTTCGCGAGAACACGACTAGCTGCGGATATTGGATCAAAAAAGACAAGAGAATTTCATAGTCTTGGAGATCTCTTCACGAAGATTTATAAAACGGAAGGAATTAAAGGTTTCTACAGAGGCTTTTGCATTTCATTGAGTTTTGCCTTTGTGTACAGAGGTGTCCATCTTGGGCTGTATTATTCAGTTAAGGAGATGCATTTCAGTTAGAGTAACTTATTTGCAAAGTTTTTAGTTGCTTAAGCTGTGACTGTACTGGCTGGAACGATTGTGTATCCGATAGACACGATCAGACGTCGACTTATGATGCAATCGGGAAAAGCTTAAGTTCAGTATTCTTCTTCTTTGGATTGTATCCGTAAGATTCATGCTGAAGAAGGGATGAACGCATTCTTTAAAGGTGGTCTTTCGAATGTATACAGAGCTATGGGCGGTGCTTTAGTTCTTATAATTTACGATGAGCTTCGTTTAGCTTTTGCTGATAAATATTGAAAATAACAATTCATGTAAATTTGTGTGTGTAATACTTAAATAATTACTAGATTTACGCTATGACTGTTTGGCTCAAAGAGAGAGGGAAATAGAGGGGTTATGTTTTTAATAACAATTCTGATTCACCATTCATTTTAATTTCATTTTTGAATCTAATTTAAGTCTATTTTTAGAAATCAAACATAAAATTAAAGAAGTATTTTAAAAATTAATTAGAAGAATACCCTAATTGAAACAAATTAAAAAAGGAATTTTGTTTGATATTATTAAAAATCCCCAATGAATTTTGCAACAAAAAAAACTAACAGTATTAATCTCAATTTTTTTAAATTTACTTTTAACGACTTTATTTTTTTTCAATCTCTCCCAAGCAATAACAAAAAAAAAATCTGAATAACTCAAACCCTTGAAGTTAATTTTGACTTTAATCTTTAAGCATTTCAACTCTATATGTCTCTCCCTCATTTAAATGTTTTTTTGTTGTGTTTGATTGAATTTGTATTTTTGAATGTTTTTTGATTTTAAATAATTTTGTTTGTTTTTTTTGTTTTTTTCCCCATTTTATTTGTTAATTTATTTTTATTTAGGGATATTTTTATTTTTCAAATTTTAAAATTTATTTAAATTTATCTCTTTTTTATTTCATTCTTTTTGGGGAAAAGCATTTTATTTGACTCAAAGACTAATAAACGAGTGAGCGAGCGAGATGAATAGCAAGGAGGTTTTCATATAATAGGCACATTACAAATACAACAGAGGTTACATGTTACATACTTGGTTGACGGGTCTTTCTTTGATCATTTAATGGGAGGTACCATATCGTAAGATCATACCTATTGGGGAGTGTATGATCCTTACTACTATTCTTGTAATCTTGCAAGCGTGTTGATCGTATCAGCAACGAATACGAATGAAGTTCAACTGCTATTAAAATTGCAACAATGGTGGCATATAAGGGGAATGCAAAAATCTATTGATGGCAGCTCCTGTTTAATGATCAGTATCGTTCGGGGTCAGATTGCAAAGAAGAAAGCAGGAGGGCGCCACTGCTTGCAAACTTGCATGGGGGGGCGGGAGGTTTCTGTTTTATTTACCTCTTAATTATTTTTATTTCTAACTTTTTTTTGTTTATTTTAATTAATCTTTTTTTCAATTAAGAAACACTTACTCTGTCTTAAATACCCATTCAAAATTAGCTTGCAGATTCCCCATTGATTTATTTGATATCCCTTTCATTTTCTTCTACTTTTTAGTTTATTTCTCCCGCATATTTAATTCCTTCCTTGTAAAGATCTTGAAGTTTTTTTTTCATTAATTTACTGTTAATATTTTGATTAATCACATAAAAGCAATAGTCCCATTTCTAATATTTATTATGATTATTATTCTTTTTTTTCTTTTTGATCTTCCTACTTTAATCAGACTTCTTCTGGTGAGAATGGAATAAACCATAACGCATATAAGAAGATTGAACTGAGAAGATAATCTTTGTTTCCAAATTTCTTCTTGGATACAATGAGCAGTATCGTCAGCTGATAGATACCAAATATTACAGCAGTAATAAGAGTCATAATGACACTCACTTAGAAACTATTGAAAAATGTCAAACACCCCATTTACAATAGTAGGAATCCAATATTACCAATGACCCAATTACTTTTATTTTTTGTAAGCTTTGCCATTCCAAAAGCAAACCCAAAATCACAGGCTAGTAAAAATATGCCAAGTGGGTATTCTTTGCAATGGCAAACGCACAATATAAACCCAAGAAGATAGGCTTTGCTAAGGGAGAAACACAGTAGTGCAGAAATATTCAAAGATGCATCTCTGACCTGCAAAAAGAAGAACCTAACTGCGACCATACATAATATAAATAAGGATCCACTCAATACCAAGAACCCTGGATATTCCATGACTATTGAGCGGGTCTGTTCTACCTACAAAACACTAGTGAATATCAAAGAATATTAGTTAGTAGTGTTTTGCAGAAACAATCGAAAAAAATAACTAAAAGACAATAAATCATCTCATATTTCATTTTCTTATTCATTTTTGTTATTTCTTACAGACAACAAAATACAAAGGCAAGGAGATACTAGCATCCTAAGACCATATTCATGTGTGATTCTAATTGTTTGTATAAAGTATCTAATTCCAAGATCTTAGAAATTCTCTTGGATTCGTTGCTAAGTCCATAAAGTTCGTTTTCATCATAGCAGTACATCTCTTTCAAGAGTAGAAGTTTAGAACTTTTAATTAGCTGTGGATGATCTATCAGACAAAGATAAAGAATTTATTAAAAAAATAAGCAAATTCTCAGCCTTCAAGGGCAAACTTTCTAATTCATAAAATAATTAAAAATATAATTTTCTGGAGGAATAAACTGCTAACAAATCGCACTAAAAATGATTTGTTTGGCGATCTAATTGATCGATTTCCAGTAAGTTTCTTGTAGCAGCCATGAACGATTACATTTCAACTCTCAGTAAAAGAAATTATTGCAAGAAAAATGATTATCATATTTTTTTAATAGAGTTATTTAGAAGCTCGCTGGCTCCTTTTAATACTTTTTCAAAAGCATAACATAAACTAAATAATATAAATCCATTTCTCAAATAAGATACACCTAGTTTTCTTACATTTCTTCACACCACAGATACTCAAAACCATCAACAGACATACCTATCAAGGCTTATTTTAAATTCTAAAATATCTTATTGTCAACCAGTCTTAAAACTCAATTTGGTGAAGAAGTTCTATTCTTTTTTTCATAGGCATTTTGTCCAATCAAAATCCTTCCAAATTGGCATAAATGTATCTCTAAGATGCTTTAATTACTCAGTCGATGCTTTTTCTGGGTAGAGTACTTTAGGTTTTTCAAGATTTAGAATCTAACAAACAATCTCATGCGCAAAGTTTTTCGAGAATGCTTTTTCATCTTCCACAATATGTGCATACCCAAATCGGAACCCAAAATCAGCATAAAAATATGGGAATCCCTTTGGAATTTGATTTCTAATTCCACCTTATTCCTTTGTAATTGTGTAGAGTTTCTTATGTGTATTCCACTCTGACTCCATCATTTCAATCCCTTGTTTGAAATAAACTGGAATCTCTGCTGCAGTGTTTCTAGGTAGAGTCACGCACTCAACCACAAGATGAGGAACATTCTTCATATTCACAGAATTCTCAAAGAAGAGAATCTCAAAATCTTTCTTGTCAAACGCTTAAACTAAACATTTCATATAATTCCTTATTTCCTCGTAGATTTCTTCATCAGCTTCGACTAAACTGCTCACATGCTCTAAAGGAACGATGTAGAGGTGAAATATCTTTTGGTATCTTTCTATTCATATAAAAAAAACAATAAAATTAGCAAAATTGTTAGATTGTTATATTTATTCTCCATCCTTACGATGATAAGGTAGAATGAGCGCTGTAGATGTTCCCATAGATAGAATTCGATCTTCGCTGATTCTCTTGTTTGCAAAGCAAAATTCGCAGGAAGATAATGTATTGTCGATCTTCTTTTCAGCAAAGAATTTGTACCGCTCTTGTTTTTGAACTTTTTTATTCTCCATCTTGTCTTCTTTTTTCGTTTTCGGTCGTTTATCTTGTTCTTTTTTATTGCCGATTGCTTCAAACTGCTTGTCAGTGTATTCTTAGTCTAAGATTTCATCTGAATTGTAAGCAGTTTTGTATTTCTTAAAAAACTCAGCTGCAATGTCTTCGTAGTTATGAGAATTCTGCTGCTGTTTCTTCTCTTATCTTAATCCCTTGTGATATGACTCCGGATTAAATTAGCTACTTGTAGCGAGCTATTACTCATTTTCACTCTAGAATAAATCAGATTCAAATCCTTCCATGCCTCTCGATTAACCCGCAGTCCCTCGAAAAGTCTTTTGGAAATGCTGATCTTATTGGATGAATAACTTCTCGCAGGTCTTTGTCGCTCTTAAAGTTTCTCCTATGGAAATGGAATTAAGTAATATTATGATGAGAAAAACATTCACAATAGTTTATTTCCTGCCATAAAAGTAGGCAAATTGTAATAATTCTACCCGAGGAAAACTATTTCCATAATTCTTCGCAGAGAGATCCAAGTTTCTTTTCTTGTTCATAGCCTTCTTCGTTTTGTTCTTGCTCTATTTCTTGTTCAGTTTTTTTCTCTGGTTTTTTCCATTTTTCTGTTGATCATCAAAAGATTTATGTTAGGATAAAGTAAAAAAAATAGCATGAAGCCTACATTTGTAGATAGTTATTCAATAGTTACTCTATGGATTTAAAGATACAGAAGATCCTGAATCTTTTTTTGTTTCCTCAACTTTGACTTTTTTCAAACCTTTCAACATTTTTCTTCTTCTTCTCTTGTATGAGAATTTGCTTGATTCAGCTGCTTTGATATTTTTTGTTTATTTGTTCTCTAATTTGCTTTATTGAATTGTTTTTTTCTAGACAAAAGTGAATTATTATCAATCCAAAAGATATTTTTTCCTTTAATAATTCTTAAACAATTAATAAGTGTGTAAAAATGCAAAGAAATGCCAAAATACCGCATGAGAATGCTAAAGAAAACGAAGGTAGATTTTTGTTAAAAAGAATACGTCATAGTAAGAACAAAACATAAATAACAAAAAAACATAAGTATTTAGATTATTTTGAAGAGAATAAATGATAAAGATTTTTCAGATATTTCATTACATTGTAACTTAACGGACCCTAAATGCTCTCAACTCCAAAGGCAGAACTGAAATAACTATCAATAACAACAGCAAAAAAACAACAATTTTAACCCCCAAAGCACGGCTAAACTAAACGAAAAATATTTTTAACAATTTCAAGTTTACCAGTTTCCTGTGAGGGCTCATAGGGCATTTTCTTAGCCTTGGAATAAACTGTCTTGTTTGACTAATTCTCTTGTTTCCACTAATATTTGTTATTTAACCAATTTGTTTTACTCTAATTCGCCGTGAGTGTCAATTCCTCAACTATTTTAAATCCTTTAGGCAGTACATAATAAGAAGATACCTCGTCTTTAAGATTATTGAGTCTGAGCAAGTAGTCTTCTCCTAATGGCTTGAAATATACTTTCAAGAACGGATCTTAGTTACTTCCAAGAGGGGAAGGTATGCTAAGATGAGATTGACTAGGATGGAACTCCTGAAATGTGTGATACTCAGAGGATGCCTAAAAAATTATAGGCGAGGAATCCAAGTAGTTCTACATGAGTCTAGCTGTTTTTGTAGTTCCATCGTTTGCAAAAACTATGAAATGTCTAACCAATTAGTGTAATCCGAGCATAACATTGTTATCTTCTCGTTCATTGAGAGCCTCTCCGACTCCTCTTGCGTCGTCATTCAAAAGTCTTATCATTAGATAATTGTTAAGATTTCTCGATTTTATTAGAATCTTCAAATAATTTCTTACCTCCTGTGAATCATAAGTTCAAGCTGACCTTCTTGAAGAGAAGTTCCACCTTGCGATCTGTCATTAACGATTGACATTCGCCTTGAAGTTTAAGTATCAAAGAGTGTAATGAGCCCATTCACTGGATAGTAGTTTCCACTCGCAGGTTCATGTACCTAGAAAAAGTTATTTGTAAAAATAAATCCCCCTGTTTTTCAAGGTGAAATATATTGCCATTCCCACAAAAGGTATCACTTACAGTGAGATTCCATGTTGGTCTGTAGTTGAGGATACGCTTTTGTAATTCGAGTCCATTTGAATCTGTGTAGAATGTTTTATTGTTGGAGAGAGTTGAATTTACAAGTAAGACGATTTCTTTTCCCTCATTATCTTGCATTGGGATACTCTTAATGAAAGAGTACAATTCAATGACATCCTTCATTTGTTAGTTTGCATGGATCTTGATTTGAGAGATGATATTTGTCCCTTCCATTAGAACAATTGTTAGCAGCTTACCTTAGAAGATTTTCTATTCCAGCAGAAAAAAAAATATGTTATTTTGAAGAAAAACTCACCAAAAATCACAATAACAGCAGCTGAATAATAGTCAAGAATATTTAGGCATACCCAATCTTGAACAGTAGAGTAAGTAGAAGATTAATTTAAGTCCCTCTAGCTTGGTCTAAAGATATATGCTCCAGATTATTACCCATATCCTTGGTAGGATTAGTAGTAATTGTACTAGATATCAAACAAATTCTCCTTACAGATTGCAATGATTCTTGTATTCTAAGCTCCTCCACATGAATTAAGTTCAAACTAAGGCGATTTATCTTTGATTTAGAGAGTGACTGTGTCAGAAACGTGAATTATTGGAACATTTTCTAAATTTGGTAACAGTTAAGGCTTAATTATTTCAACTAAACTATCTCCTTGGCTACCTTGGCTAGAGGTAGGAATTAATTTAAAGTAACTGGAATCATAAGCTTGAAACTTCGCTTTGAAATAGAGATCGCAGTCATTGATATCTAGCTAACTCAAGCAAAATATCTCACCTACAAAAGATAACTACAGTTAGCGTAACTTTTAACTAAAACATAAAGTCCCTCTCCATATGACAAATTTTTTCATGAAATTACCCAAAACTTAATTATTGAGTGCATCGATAATTGACATGGCCACACGAGGCACTTTAACTCTCACAGTGATGTCTCTTGCAACTGTCGGGTTGTAGACTCGCAACAAAACAGCTTTGCCATTCGTAAGATTCTTGTATGTCTTTTCCCACTCTACTGAAGTTAAATTCCATTTATATTAATAATACTCTACTTTCTCTCCAATCTCAGCAAATGTTGATTCCTCCATCATCGGGTGCAGAACCTCGTTGATTCTGTCAGTTGAGTTTTATAATCTAAACGTATAATCGTTAGCTACTTTTAGCTTCTCTGTGCCAGCAACGGCATCGTGATGCTGCAGAATTCCCATGTTCTGCATTAGTAAAATTCCAAAAAATCCAATAAAAAACTGCCAAAACATGAATAAATCAATTTATGTTTAACTTATTCGAAGCCATCCAGATTGCTCTTAAAAAGTGGATACTATTTGCTTAGATACTCACTGGAATTGGTGATTTTAGCCGCTGAGAAAATGTTCCTGATATGTTACAGATATCTACCAGTATCTCGAACATTTCCCTTCAGCGCAACTCTCGATGTGAAGTACCCTGTCCAGTAGCTGTGCTCGTTGTCAGCGTAAGGGAAGAAATCATCGAATTTCGTGGGAAAAGTGATGTCTTCTTTTTGCAGCTCTGCGAGGTAAATCGAAGGTGTGGAGTATTAAATCAACACTTAATAGCTATCCACATTCCTGTTGATATATTTAATTAATTTATCCATACTCTCATAGTACTATTATGCGTTCTAATAATTGAAATCTTCTCCCATCGTGTGTAGGAGATGAGTACCTCTGAAACGCTGAGCCATAGTCTTAAAATAACTCACGAATTAATCACTCTTCACCTTCACATTAAAGTTAAATTGACTAGGGTTGTCTTGAATCTTCTAATCGTAACCTCTCATGTCAAAGTCGAAACCTAAAAACCAAACAATCAATTTATAACAACGAAGACAATCAAAAATTAAGAAGTTATTTTTTTTTAGCGATTTATGAAATAGAATAGATTTGTTTACCTGGGGGAGGATTGTAGTGGTGATAGTTCAGAGCAGTGAATATTGAATTATCGTTCCCTGAAGATTAGAACGGATTCCATATCATTTCGAGGGAAGAGCTACTGAGTCTCTAGATTTTATCTTAATAATCCATTCTAGAAAACCACCAACCATTGAACCCCATTTAACTGAAAAGTGCTGCGGTAGATGCTTGATGTCCAAATGGATCAATCTACCATCCAATAGTTGGGATTTCCCCGAAGGTTTCAAGCAGCCAAAGATGCCCAGTTGTCATTTAATCGATGATATCTTCGTAATACGCTGTAGCTTCGTCATGCATGCTCCAGCCACCATTGATGAACTCAATTTATTTGTTTTTAACGAGTTTACGCATCAATTCTCTGCGAGGCTCAGGACTGTCAATCCACCAGTGATGAAGAAAAGCAACTTCTACTTGGATGAACTTTCGAGTGGGATCTTTGTTAAGTTCATCAACAACTGAGTTTATTATCTGCTTTACACCTATTGAAGCATAAAATAATAAATGAATTTTGAAAAGAAAATAAACTCATCAAGCCATATTTAGAGCTTGTAGATCAAAAACATTTATGAAAGGTAATTTAATGAAAGCAAAGAAATTATCTTAACTTATCCCTTAATATGATTATAAACTTCCTTGATAGTACTCCTCGAAAGTGCTAAGCCAGCCAACATCATCGTGCGAATGCGGGATAAGATGAATTGTAAGCAAATGCTTTTTGCTAGAGTCCGTTTGGCATGATATTTAGTGTAAAAGAAGCAAGCAAAAGACCAAAAGCAATCTCATGAAATAGGATTTGTTCATTTTAGATTTCTTTCTCGATTTGAATTAAAGATTTATAAAAAGACAAAAAATAGCCGAACTCAGAGTACAATTCATAAACCTGAAAGTAATTTTGATCTTCTTTTTTCAAAAAATATTATGCGATAAGTCTTTTCTGTATTTTTTTATCAAAGCTAATTAAAAAAAAATATCTCTCTTACACTCCATTCAAACCCTAACAAATAAGAAAATTTCAAGGAATTCGATCAAAGGGCAAGTTTACAACTTACTATGCTGAATGAGAAAGTAAAATAGTATTCCCAGCAAACCCAAAAGAAACAAATCTGGAATTTTAATATGATTCTGTCTTCTCTTTTTTTGTTTGGAGCAATTCTTGTATAGTTTTTCTTTGATTTTTGCAAAACATTAAGAAGAATCATTTTTTTAGAGCACGACTACATTCAAAGGCCTAGAAAAATTAAAATTTCAGTCTGAAAACACAATGCCAAGAGATATTTTACTATAAATCCAAAAAGTGAAAAAAAATTATTTAAAGGACCTCACTGGATAATTCCTTACAAAACTGATTTAATGGGTTAATTATTTTGTGAGAACGAATTATTTGATTAAAAATCTGGAAAAAAAGACAATATTTGGGAGAATATCTTAGTTTGATCCTTCCCAGAGAAGACTAATCTTCCACGTAAGATTAAAATTGTTTGCAATTAAAGAAACAATTCATTTAATAATCTGCTAGAATTATCCCTTCTTAAGAAAAATGAACTTTATCAGGCATGATCTTGTGAGTAGAACAAATTTAATTACTTTTTTGTAATAGCATTTTTATTGTTTTATGAATAAACTAGAGAATTCGCGAATGGCGTAGTTAATTTTGTTATAGGATAATAATTTATTTAATTCTAGAAAACAAATCTAGACAGAATAATTCATTCCTCATCGCAGATAAGTAAGCTAAATAAAAATAATTAAATGTTCAAGAATCCCTCAATTCATTTTATCGATTGATTTCACTTTCAGAGAGATCGATCTATTTCAAATAAGAGGTAGCGAATTCTATGTTTCCAATTTGATTATTTTATGAAAACCTTTCGATATTATCAGTTATTTCATCAGCCGTCAAATAATTAACCTTATCGGAAGCTATTGCCTGAAATAAGAGAGAATCAGCAATCATAAATCACATTAAAATAATAAATTAATCTTACGTGTACTTCTTGATTTAATTGCTCAATGTCTGGTGACAATTGCTGTATTTTCTGAATAATTCTCTTGTATTTAATATCAATTTCCTATTTAAAAAAGCTGATGTGATTAATCGAAATATGATGAGGCGATATATCCAGAAACTTATCTAGCAATCGTTCGATGTTATCTTTAAACCATACGAGCTCTTCATGCAGAACCTATTATCCTACAACTTTTTCCATTAATTTATCCATGTAAAATGATAAGATTCTTTTCGCAGATTTCTCATCGCAGGAACCCATTTTGTTTGAAACATTCTTGGTGTTATTCCTTGCAGTTTCCAGCCGCATTCTCTGGATTTCCTCTTGGAGCATATCGTTTTTGTCAGTCAGCAAGGATATCTTAGATTCGCAACAAGCATTTTGATCTTTTAAATATTTTATCTATCGCTGGACAGTTTATCGATATTCTTAGAGCTCCTGAGATAAAGTGTCTAAACTCTCAACGCTGCGATCTCGCGCATCTCTAGCGTTGGTTTGATCAATTTTACGTTGAGACTAAAAGTTCTATGTTTATTAGGGATCTTATTGTTTCTGCTCACTTTGGAGAGAAAAAAAGATAAAAAGTATGATAGGAGATATATTCATAATATTTTTCAAAATCGGAAGCAAATGTGATGATTTCTTACATTATTTGAGCATTTATCTAAGGAATCTAAGCGACAATCTATTGCTCATTTGTGTTATAATTATTGATGCTGTTCTTATTATTGATTTGAACCATCTCTTTAGTTTACAATCCTTTACTTGGAAAAGATTAGAATTCCTCTAAATTCACCTAACTTCCATGGCTAAAAGCATTGATTTCTTCGATTAAAGTATTATTTCCTTTTGATTTGTGAAGCCCAAGTTGTAGATTCTTTTTTTGTTGCAGAAGCCTATCGATCTCTTCAAATGCAAGAAATACAGCGTAGCGTAACGTGTAGACATCTTTTTCTTAAGCAAAATCAAAGCAGCATCCTCCGCTCTGATCAACTCTTTCTTTCATTTAAACACCCAAAAGCTAGTATTCTCCACTCATTTTCATTTGCATAATCTTGCTTTTTAGCTCCAGATGAAGAGCTTGTCTCTCTGTCAATCCACTAGGAATTTAACTCTAATACTTCTTCTGCTGGCTTTTCGTGCTTTCAGTTGTGGTCGTAGTGCTGTAGAAGTTGTTCACATTGGCGGTTTAACTCAAGGGAGATAAGCCATTTCTGTTTTAGTCAATAAAAAGCATAGTAAAAAACAGGATTAAATGTATTTTCATTTTATTCTGATAGTAAAAATAGGGAGTAACGTAAGTGAGTTCTCCTTACTATGGAGTACTTTTTGGTAGAGTAGATGAATAAGCAACAGATTCTCTTTTTCCTATCTCAGGTAGCTACAGATCAGGTGGAGGAGCTTTCCTCATGGGACTCTTACTACTGGAAAAGGATAATTTCATTTCATTTGAGTTTGCTATTCCTGGTGTTCCAGTTGGTTTTTTCTTGGAATTTCTGCAGCTTGCTGGAAAATACTTAGCAGTATTCTAAAAAATCTCATTTTTCGCTGCTGTGGTCGTTGTAGACGATGGCATACTCGCAATGTGCTCCCAACGTTCTCTCTCTTCGTTGGAGATTATTTCTAATAGGAGACAAGGAAAAATGCATTTTATTTTTTGTTGAAAGCAGAATAGGGATCTGGAGAAAGTGCTAGCTTACTTTTATTGCTATTAAAATCATTACGATGAGATCCATTCGGCTGATTTGATTGCTGGTTTGATTATTATTAGTTCTGCTGAGTCAAAGTTGCCATTTTGATTCTTTCAAAGATCAGCAGCTCTCTTGTTAGTGACTTATCTTGTTTCTTCGCTAAATGAATGTAAACCTTTTATTGGGAGGCATTATTGTTTTCTTCAATAATAGCAATTAATATCCAATGATTTGCATGACAGTTAAAATCATGAAACAATAAATTAGCAAATTTAATATGTTTGATGATTTTTAAGGATTTTGGATAATTACTACTCTAAAATAATCACGATGAAAGTTTTTTTTTTGAGTTTTGCCACTGTGCGAAGGAGGAAAAATTTCATGGTAAATCAGAAGAAAAAAAATATTGAAAGAAACGAACAATAAATGTCTTTATTTGTTTTGTTGCAGCTAATAATAGAGCAATTTGCAAGTTCCACAACATAAATATCAAGTTGGATTCGTTGACAAAATACAACCCTTTTTGTTGATAAAAGAGAATTATATTTATTCTTTATGTGCTTTGTTTGTTCATTTTCCTTTAGATTTGGAATCTGAACCGACTAGATCTAAGTACCAATCTACTGTAGCTCCAGAAACCTTTGAGCTGTTGTCGTTCAGATATGAATCCAAATAACCATAATCTTTGAAGGTTTTAGCACCAATAACGAGTAAAAGTAAAGCAAAATGTGCATAGTTTGCAATGCTTGTGCCGGGAATAGCATGAAGACTTTGAGCGTATTATCCACATTCTTTGCTAGATAAATTGACTATCTTCTTTTCAGATGACTCACCAGAAATCAAAATGGATTCTAAGAAAGGATTAAAAAGTAAAAATATTTAAAATAAGAAGCAAAATGAGAATAATACAAATAAATATGTTTACGATCAATGTAGTTTTAGGCATTTTTCAGTGAAGTTCCAACAATGAGCTGATTGAGGGAGAAGGCTGCACCGAAAATAGTCAAACCAAGAGCCAGACCAACTACTGCAGCAGTTCCGAGGAGAAGGGATGTGAACAGGACAGTCACAATGATCTAATTGATTAACGAGAAGATATTGTTATTTAGAAGGCTGTGGAAAGTTTTTAAAATGTTTGTTTTGTTTTACAGCTGCAAGGTTGATGAGAACAGAGAAGAAAGAAGGAGTGAACAGTTCTAATATGATGTTGTTCAGAGATTTCAAGTTAGTTTCTTCGATTTTCTTGCCTTGCTGGACATCTTTGCTGCCATTAATCTGTGAAAAAAACGGAAATTACGTTTTAAATTTAAAATAAAAGGCGAGGAATTGTAGATTTTGTGGTGAATGGAATTACGAGTGACTATGAGACTGCTTGTATTCCAAAAGTATTGATCGATTTAATAACGGAAACAAGGACAAATCCAAGAATCAGTCCAAGGATAGCAGTGCCTGAAAAGAGTGTTTCTTTCTGTTAATCAGCTAGGAAGATGACAGCGGCAACACAGAGGACATTCACGAAAAACCCAGCAGAGATGTTGATGAGTTGAATAAATGAGGAGTAGTTCAAAGTTGACCAGTTAATTAATCTAAGACGATTGCATAACTACTCTAATCCGTTGAGATTGCAGATTTGAACTCCATCACTAGCTGAGACACTCAAGTAGCATACACTTAAGAGCATTGGTGCTGTTTAGATTGCACCCAAAGCCAACCAGCCTAATCCAAACACACCACCAAAGTAATATCCTAGGTAGACACTGAATCCAAGTAAAAATAGGAATACGGCAGTTGAAATATTCCCTGAAGCTTCAGCTGCAACGATTCCTTCACTCAGTGTAGTCGATTGCAATTTTTTGCTTATTGAACGGACCTAAAATAATTATTAGACATTTTTGTTAGTTCAACCAATCTAACTTTAATTATTTTTTACGAAGCTGAATCCATAGGAAGTCCAGAATTCGGTGAGGAAAACTAAGACGAATGCGATGACCTATCCGATTTAGAGACTCCAAATGACGTCACCTTTGGAAACCTCTGAATTGAAGAAACTTGGATTTTTGGCGCCATCTTTGCCAAGGGAGATATCTGAAGTCGCAATCTCAATTGGCAGGAAGAAAAGGAGCAAGAAGGCGATAATGTTGATGACGATGTATTGTATTTTAATCTAAGAAGCAACGTACTGAGAAGTGGGTTGATCTTTGAATGTACTTTGCAAGAATTTCGATAACCAAGATACCACGAATGTTATCAATAAATTCAAGGAGAACAGATAAAGGACTAAGTACATTAGAGTCAAGTGAACGTCATCTGATCCTCTAAAAGTTAATAGATCAGCAAATAATAATAAAAAAATTAAAAATTTATGAGATTCTTCATATTGATTTGTGAAAAGATGTTCAGAAAATATGGATGTTAGAATTACTGTGAGAGAAGCATAGTTGTGACAATCAGAGTTGAAATGAGGCACTGCAGGTCGAGAGTTGATGTAACATTTGAGCTGAATGAATCACCAATCATAAAGCTGTATTTGAGATTGCTGTTTGCGGTCACACCACTTGATGTATTGTTATTCAGTTTGTTGTCTAAAATTAAAAAAGTGTTGAAAAAAAGAAAAATTATTGCTAAGATCTTCTTTTTTAAATTTTGTTGTTACCAATAACATTTGATCCAATGCTGACACCTTTAGCAAATGTGCTGCCTAGATCACGGTAGAATATGCTAGCTAGCGAAACACCTACAGCGAAGGCAACAGTATTGAAAAGTGAATTAGTCAAGTTCTTCTTTTTGTCGAAGCTATCGAAATACAAATCTGTTGAAAAAGTGTGCAATTTTGGATGAGAAAAATCAACAGATTAACCAAATAACATCGATAATTCCATAATTCTATGCCTTTATTCAAATCTTTTTTACCTTAAACGAATGGGATAACAAAGAGAATCGTGAGGATGAAGACCGAAAGAACTCCAGAGACGATGGAAGTATTGATAATAAACCCTTCAAAGAATGTAGTTTCTTTTTCTTCTTGTGCAGCGAATAATACGCGAGGACGAGATTTAGTAGTCAGCACGAGCACTAATAGGGTATTGAGGGCCGTAGCAAGGATTCCAATGATGAACGGAATAACGAACCATAAGTACTGGTCATTGAGGCTGAACCAAATCTTAATTTAACAAAAAATATGAAAATAATGATTTCATTTCTTTAAACAAATCAAATATTTTTCTTACTAGAAAGGTGACACTCACTATCAACCCAGCAATGGCTACACTGATTGATTGGTAAGAGAACAAGAAGAGAGTCTCCTTGAGCACTCGATCGCAGGCATCTTAGAAAACCTTCGCCCTGTGATCGCCACCCATGATAAGGTTTGCCAAGAAGGCTTCTTTATCATCGTTGTTCCCAAGTTTCTGGCCAGTTTTTAAGTTCTTGTAGTCTTCTTCGACATTTTAGAACACTTTCTGTGAGTTAGAAAAATCAAAAAGAGTTAAAAACTATGATTCTTATCTCAGTTATGTCTTCACAATGGCTTTTCACGTAATCTATATTTCCAAAAAGAGAATCGAATGAATAATAAACTGAATACCTTTATGAACACCATGACAGCGAAGTAGATCAAGCAAATCACTGAGAAGATGATCGTTGAGTAGAGCGCAGTGTTAGTAATCATTTTCTTGAAGCTCTATGTGTTAATATCAACCGCTACTTGCACTTACTACCTCCAAAATATGACAGTATTTTCTTACTGATAATTCGGCTCTAGTTAATAAGTTGTTTTATCTTTCCAAATAAACTTTCCTTTATTTTCTAAGAAAGTGAATGTGAATTGCTCCCCACAGAATCATCTTTCTTAAACAAAATGAATGAGAAACTTTTAAAATCAAACCGCACAGGAGAACAAGCGTCATTAAACAAATCTAAATAAATAAATACAAAACGGATTATTGGTTGTTTCTGACTGAAAAACGGACGGCCTTGTTGGATGAAAGGAAACAAAAGCAAATAAATGTGGGAATTCAAAGGGTTAGGAGATTAAAATATTTTAATTTACTTATCAAAATGGGTTATGAGCTAAGCCTTTTGTTTTTTGCTATTAATTGTAACAGAAAAAGAAAATAAAAGAAACATTTTTTTATAGGCAAAAATGGTTTAAATAAATGAAAGAAATGTTTATATTCATAAATAAGAAAGGGAAAAGTGTCTCCACTTAAATAAGGTAATATTCTTGATGATATTTTAAGGATATCTTGTCTTCTTGTACTTTGTGGATAGAAAATATTACTTAGGATAATTTAAGGCAGAAACTCAAAAAGAAATAATTGATAAATTTTGATAAAGGATTATTGTCCTTTGCCATAGCAAAAATATTTTTAAAAAAATAAAACCTATTTAGACAGCATTTTCAACAACTCAGGCAAAATTTACCTTAAAATTATTCTCACGCTTTTATCAAACATTCTTTTTTTGTAGATCTCCCAAAGAATCCTTATTTAAAAAAAATTAATTGCAATTCCAAAGAATATATTCTAATATATAACAGCTATTCAAAAGCTCTCACACATAAGCAATGACTCCATTGTGTAGTACACCACATGTGTTTCCTGGTGACAAAGTTATGTATCCTTGATTTCCCCATTAACTCCCCCAAGAGTTTCTGACAATCCATTAGTTGTAACTGTCATACCCAACCAGCGTAACAGCGTGGTTCATGCTCGAATAGCTAGACTAGCAATTATTGAACACTCCTGATCTGTAGAACATCCAATTGGTGGCGTCTACGCACACACTAATCGGTTAAACATTCAGAGTCTTCATAAACCGCTCAGCAGTGGGATATACTTATTTCTGCCCAGCTGGAGCAAACGCTGCATATGATTGCTAGCATCTCCCTCTGTATCCATAGTAAGGATACGAACTTTCAGTGGACACACCAAAGAACTGAGAATAATACAGAGCTCCTGAGGGATACCCACCGTTGCACCCAAAACAATCATAATATCTAGTTGTACAGTCAAGTAAATTCTACTCAGAAAATGCCACAACTGAAACGTTATTGTAGATGACGTTTGTGCTTTCTAAAACAGCAATAGCAGAGAATGCCCAGCAAGAACCACAAGATCCTTGATTTTTCACTGGAGGAAGAACTTTCTTTTCAGCCCAATTTAATTCCTATTGGATTTCCATGTCAGGATCAGGAACGAAGAAGTCTTCAGGTGATTTTTCCTCAGAGCTAGGAATCACAGTGAGATAAGTGCTCCGGAACTCTTCTACCGTACGGTCAGCAAAGGAATTGATCCCCATTTGAAAAGTCTACGATGAATCTGAGTTGTGTCTTTGGATCATGAGGTAGTTTTCAGTAAAAACTAATTATCGGTATTAGTTTTCTTCATCCGAGGAGTAATTCACATTGAAATCAAGTTTCCATTAGTGAAAAGAATCGACAGCCGAATTCTCTTAGCTGTCTCTTAGATTGTTGGAGGAACCTGTAATGTAAAAGTTAACAATCCCAAGCAAAGCTATGCCTGTGATAGCTCCTAAATACAAGAGTAGTTTATCCATTTTTATTATGAAAAGTTGATTTATTTGAATATTTTGTTCTTATTTAATTAATTACTATTTGTATTCTGAGTGTGTCAGTCCGATTTTTAAAGGCACGCAAGAAAGAAAGGATCAAAGAAAGTGAAATTAAGCTGAAGATGTCTTGGAAAGAATAATCCTCTTTTTAGTTTCCAAGTTAATCTGTTCTAATAATAGGAGATAACTACTTAAAGGAAAAATAAGTTCTTTAAATCAAAATATTTGGTAATATCATCCCTATGGATATTAAAGCACCAATGGGAAAGAACAGACAAACTGGAGTTTTAATGTATTTTGGTACTATTTTCATTTAACTGTTGCTGATCTGGATTGTGAGAAAGAGGGATTCCCTTAGCAAGCATGTTCTTCGCTTAAAAAAGTTCATATTAATAGGGAGATTACAAATTTGTTCACATGATATAATTACAAAAAAAAATTATTATTTTAATTTTTTAGCACATTTTTAGTTTATTTTCCAAACTTAAAATCTAATATTTTTGAATATTTCTTGTGGTAGTACAAATCAGTACCCAGATAACTTTCGATAAATCATCCAACCCTTAATTAGTCAGTGTAGTCTACAATTCTTTCAAAGATAAACAAAATACAACTATTACTAAGTAGGACAATGGTAAATTAAAAGATGCGCACTAATTTAATTGAAAACAATCTGATCTGTATCTTAAAGAAGGTCTGTGATAGATCAAAATTGATGTTAGTGCAGTTTAGTTGGCACTTGTTTGTTGAACTAAAATAGAAAATATGAATTTGAGTATAAAAATAAAATGTTTATGTGTTTTACAGAAGGAAATGTTCTTCGAAATATCTCAAAAAGTCAGGGTTATTTTATAATCTGGAAATAAGGAAGCTTTCTCATGTTTTTAGTGTTGAGTTGTGTATTTATGTTAATCTATCCATTGTTGACAGAAAATCTTTGCTTATCTATTTCTTACCAATATCTTTTTCTTGTTTGTAAAAAAAGCACATTTTATATTCAATCTTTCCTTTAGACAACACATAACACAAAAGAATGGAATACTTCTCTTTAACTTTCAATCTTCTTCATCAAACTCACTTTCATTATCAGAAGGTTCCTTCAGAGATTTCCTGTTCGCTCCTCCTCTTGAGGAAACTCTCCCACCATACGAAAGCACTGAAGATGCTGGTTGTTGTCTAGAAGATGAAGTTCCTTTTCTACCTTTGAAAGTCACTTCTTCATCAGCATCTTCTTCGTCGAAGCTTCCTTCATCACTCTCACTCTCTTTTTACCCTCTCCCTCTACTTGGCTAGCTCTTTCTTCTTGTTGAGGAACCAACATTACCAGTTGATTTAGCCTATTCTTATCTACCTTTATTCGCTCCTTTTTTATGGATAATAATATCTTCTTCCTCTTCATCTGACTCAATTTCCATAACTGTTGGCTCTTTTTTCTTCATTTTATTGTTGTTATGATTACCAGCAGCAGCAGTAGAAGCACCTACAGCAGCAACATTAGTTGTCTATTTTCCAGTTTTTTTCTATCCACCAGGTTAACCTGCAGCTTTAGGGTTAACTTTTGGTTTTGGTTTCTCTTTCTTATACTTTTTCTCATCAAAGGTTTCTTTCTTGAAATTGACAACCTTAGCTTCGAATTCTTCCAGCAGTTATTTATGCTCCTACGATTATCTTGGCATCTTTTTGACTTTCAAGACTATTGCCATGAAACTCTCCAGAATCTACGGTGTGTTAAGTTTCTCCCTGTAGGATTCAAAATACTCCAGTAATTTCTTCAATCCCTTCTCGTTGTATGAGAACATCTTGAGAGCTAAGGAAATATTCACCCATTCCTTCTCAGTGTGCGTGATGGAGAAACGCTAGCAGAGCTTTTCGATTAGAGATTCGGCTTGTTTGTCTCTGTCAATGTGAGGAAGTACGTTCTCACAGAAATTCAGGAATATTTTCTCGTTGACATTTTCTTAGGAGAGTCTTCCAATAAGCTCTGGGAGAAGGTTATAAATTGCTTTCGGATCTTTCTTGTTGAGCTCGTGGAAGAACAGCTTTACCATGTTTTAAATTCTTCAAACAAAGACAAAAAAACATTTAAAAAAATGACAAACAAATAATAATATCTTGATGATATAATTTCCTAATAGAACCCAATAAATCTTACCTTGTGTCATCATCTTGAATGAGCACTGCAATAGATGAGATCTCCGCTTTGACTTTGAGCATGTCATTCAAAACGAGATGTGTAATAACCATCAGACAAGTCTTTCTCACAGTCGGATCACTGTCTGAGAGGGACTTATACACGAAGTGCAAGTATCTTTCGATGACATTAGGATACCTGTGGTAAAGATCACCAATACCGATTAAGATGTTCGTCTTAACGATGGAATCAGCTTATGACTCCAGCATATTGAAAATTAAATCTAAGTTTTTCTTGCAGACTTAGGAAGACACACACATGAATTTGATCAAGCAGAGCACAGCAACTCTGTCTAGAATCACATTCCTTCTTAACTTGTGACTTTCGTCTCTTCCAATGCTCAACGAATTGAACATATTCCAACAGACCTTCTAGGAAACTGAGCAGAAATAGCTGAAAATAGGCGATTCTAAAATTAGTTTATCAGAAATGCTGTGCAATGTTCGTAGATGTTCTTCATACTCAGCTTCGAAACCACCGTTGATTTTATCTATTTATTTGGTTTCAAAAAACGTTGAAAATTTTGAAAACAATTTGTTTGGGTATTTGATATTTACCAAGATCTTTATCTTCATTTGGATTATTGGTTTATGCTTCTTTTTGCTTATTATTCTCTGCTTCGATCCTTCTCTTGTTCAGATATTCTTCAATCTTGTCACAATGAAGTAGGAACTTCAACGCACTATTCCCCGCCAAGAACAGTACTTATGCTAGTTTGTGCTCAAACAATCTGCTAGTTAGTTTACTCTTATTGCTAGACGTTGATTTATTCTATGTTTCGAGTTATGCTTCCAATTCATCTTTCAAAGCTTCCTCCTCTTCTTCGATTTGTTCACCTTCAGCATTGCTTCTCCTTTCCTGCAAGAACTCACTCATCTATCGAATTAGGTATTTGATGATAGACTCTGGGTTAGGGAATGCAACGAAAGTGAGTTTGAGAATTTATTCGCAGCACTAGAACCATTCAGTATCTTCAGTACCATGACTGCGTACAAGTAAAATAGAGAGAATCTAAGCGATTTGCTTGACAATTTCGAGGTTACTATCATTCTTAACTTGCTCAGCAATGCAGCCTAATTCTCGTACAACAACCCAATCGACACGTTAGATGTTCTTTTTGTAGTACGATAGAATGTCTAAGGGAAATAAAACAAGATTAAAAAAACAAAAGTTAAGGAAATTTTGTTGCCAGTCCGAATTAAATTACTCTTGAAACTTTCCAATTTGAGATTCCAGTTTGCTTTTTATCTGTCACTGGCGATTCTTAGAATTTAAATCGCACTGCGCATCTCTTTCTTCTAGATCGCATATTCCTTCTCTTGCTCTGAGATTTGGGCTTGTTGTTATTGTTGGGTGCCAGAATGCTCCTTGGCAGAGTCAGCCTCACAAAGAATTCTAAAGTTCTTGGTGAAGACTTCCCAGACTTCAGAAAACACTTACTAATGGATCTAATAAACTTTGAGGTTTTATGTTTTTTATTCTTCTGGGCTGAGTTTCTAGCTATCCATCATGCTCAGAAGCAGTTCCTCAAAACTAGACTATTCGGTGATATTCGTGTCCACCATTAAGGAAATTAAATTCTTAGCAATACCCTTGGCTTTGAGTTCCTTCGAAAGATAAAAACATATTAGAATTTATTGAAAATATCAATTGAATTAGGGCTAAATCCACAAATTGCAGCTAATGTATTGGTGTTCTTAAGATTACCTTTGAATTCATATACAACGACCAATAAGTAGATAGGACTTCCTCTTTGATGGATCTATCCTTTGACCAGACTAGCACAATCATTTTCTTAATACCTTATTCACTGGAAGTAATGTTGTATTGTCTTAAATGTGAGAGCAATCTAATAGTCTCTAGAACATCGTAGACACTCTTGGAACCTAACAGTTAGACTAAGATAGGGATCAAAATGTCGATAGCGAATAAGAAGTCTTAATACTCCTTGTAACGAGATTAGAGCTGTTCATTGACAAGGATAGATGATTTGATGCTTTTTTATTTGGAAACTAAAGCTTCGATTTCATCTTGTTTTAGCACTAAATCAGCTCTGACAAAATAATAACGATAAGAATGTTAAAACACTTAATTATCATCAAAACCTAATTTTTCATAGAAATGAAAGGGAAGCAAGGATATTTAAGTAAAGAATTTATATTTACGGGTCGAAAATGGAAGTAATTTCTCTGAGTTTTTCATCAATCTACTCGATTTGTGAAGCACTCGCAATGACTTGCATTTCAAGCTTGCGGATTTCCTTTACAACTTGGTCTTTTGTAATGAACTTGCCATCTTTATTTGCTTTGTAAATATAGGCATAGTAATTCACAACTCTGCTGATCAACTGCAAGGCCTTTCTCCTAACGATTGAACCTATCAATATCAACAATGAACATCAATTAAAAGACGCTTTAGTTTATTAATTCATTTGAGATAGTAATTTTGAAGGTAAAGAATTCTCTCTTTTTTTCTATTTTTGTCTACCAACATCTTTAGTTCTGCCGATTGCTGCTTTGAGGATGGTAGGCAGAAAATGAGGTGGAATTGCGTTACTCTCGCAAAGGTCAGCTAGGATAGTTAAAACTTGAGCCCGACTGTATGCGTGTTTATCAAAGATTCTGTCGATTAATCGTTCGAGCAAGCGTTCTTTTTATTTGATTTTCGATTCCTCATTTCCGATGAATTCTTCGTCTTCTGCGTTTTATGCAGTCAAGACATTCTTGAGGATATTGCCTAGAATTTCACTGACTGTATTTCTCATCAGATAAGACTCCGAATCAAACAAGGCAAGGAAGCAAGAAAGATTGTTTATGAAAATCTTAGGAAGATGGTTGCTCAGAATCGAGAAGAAGTCCCTTGCATTCTTGAAGATCTGTTAGAAAAGTTCAAACAGGATTAATAAATCAATTAAATAATTTTATTTTTCTACTCAAAATCGATTAATAATAAATAATCCACTCCAATTCCTCCTCCAAAACACTCTTTCCTCTTTTTAATCTTCTCCTTACAATACTTTCTGAGGAGGGTGTTTTCTCCTGCAAGAAGGTGACAAGAATCTAGAGCATGTCGAATGTAAACTCTTTAGTGAAAACCAATGACTAATCGTTGTACAGTTCGATAATGAAATCAGCGATTGGCTAAACAAGATTATCGTCTTCGTAGATCAAATTAATAAAGTTCAATTAGATCTATTTCAATTCTTATTTGCTCGAATCAGCAAACACCTTCATGACAGTTCGCACAATCGAGAAGATACTTGAACGAGCCTTCTCTTGCTTGATCAAGGGCTTGCTTTCCAAAACTCTCAACGCGCAAGTCAAGTAGTACTTGTAGAATTCATCGTCCATGGATTTCTTCTAAAACAGTGTTTTCAAATCTACTGCTAAAGTACGCTAAAGCAATTCGACACATTGTCGCTGCCTTTCAATGAGATTATCGAAATTCTCATCGTGGCTTGTGCTAGTATTGTTAGCCTTCTTGCCTTTTGGATTAATATAAAAAAAAGATAAAATAAAGAGATTTCAAAATGCTTTTTTGCATTTTGGCACTTATTTTTAAATATCCACTCAGCTTACATCCAATTTTCCTCTTTTTTTTGTCATTTAGACTCAGTCTTTTTTAATATTTTTATTTCTCAATATTCTTTTAAAAACTCAAAAAAAGACTAAAAGTTAACTTTTCCCTTAACTTTTTTTGGGTTTTTCCTCACCTTTTTCTTGAATTACTAAAAACATCTATTTTTTATTGTTTTTCTATGACAATATTTAAATACTTCTCTTACCTTTTTTCGATTGTGGTGCGTCTTCAGTGTTTTCTTCTTTGATCACAGATATTCTTTTCACGCAGGTGTTTCTCAAGAAGAAAGTAGTCAAGAACACTATCATTTTTAGGGCATGTCTATCATCGGCTATGACACTGGGGGAGGTATTTGAGCTAGCACAATCTTCTTTGATTCGTCGAAGTAACGAATTCAAATAAGTTGTCAGCAGTTCTCCAGTGGATTCGATTGTAGATAGACTATACTTTATAAGATTTGGAGAATCACTGTTCTTCGTTCCAAAACCATCGATCAGATAGAATAAAGTGTCAAACCTTTTTGTTAAAAACCAAATAAATTCAATAAAATCAACAAAAGCACAATATAAACCTATTAGGCAAACAGCAAAAGACATTTTAGTAAATAATCTAACCTATCATTGCTCTTTAATTCAGTGTAGTCCTCCACGAAAGCTGATTCAAGTTCTCCAAGAGTACGACGGACACGTTTGTCCTCCATATTTTTGATTCTGCGTTCGTTCTCGGCATTCACGCAGAATCGAGTGTCACTTGACTTTAATATATCCTCATATGTGTATGGAAACACGAAGAAGTCTACCATTTGTTCGTTTTGCTTTTTGGATATTTTCAAGCTTTTATCGAGCAAAATGTAATTTTTTATTTATTAATTTTTTTTTTAATCAAATGATCAATTTTTCTTGTTTTTAGGGGTTAAAATATGAATTCGCTTTACCATCTGATTCTCTCCGAGTTAAATATCTCAAGAGAGCGCTAAATCTCCCGCTTCTAGATAAGACTATGTTAGTTTTCAAAGATATTAAAAGATAGGACATTAGAAAGGGAAGTAATAGTTTTTTTACTGTGAAAATTACAATGAATAAAAAAATCAAGATTTCATTGAATGTTCGTCTTTCTTTATGTCAATTGTACCAATAAACTCCAATAGTTCGGTTTATTCATAATTTCGAGTTTAATATTAAATAAAAATACATTGAAAATATACTTTTATTTTTGTTTTCTAATGATCCTTTCCATGAAAGAACATTCATATTGTTTAATAAATTCCTCTTTGGGTTCTAATTTCCAGATCTGTTTTCATTTTTATCATGCTATTTCACTAATTTCTGTTGGGATCACTTTGTGGAATTTAAATGACCACTCATTAAAGGCGCATTATCTGGATGTAGCATCCATTTAATCGAATAGCAAATACGAATCCATAGCTTTGAATTTAGGTGGACTATTTTCCAAAATAGATATCTTTGTGAACACGTAACTTGAGATATTCAGAGAGGCAACGTAACTGGGCCAGTTTGGAGAATCCAATAGAGACTGTCCACCAATGGATTTTGTCCCATATGACTTTAATTCACAGTCAGGGAATACGTTCTCTATTGTTGCCAAGTTATGCTTTTAGATATAAGAGAAATAGATGTCTGCAACTTGTTAGGGATGATAGCGTGTTGAGTTCGTATAGAGTTCAACCGTGATATTCTAGTAAACTCCAAGAATCTGTGAAGTGTAAACTTCTTCTCCTAAAAAATTGTACTCAACATACCAAGGGAAGGATACTTTGCTGCAATTCTCAAAATCAACTTCAAGTTCATCAGCTGTAGTTAGATTTGCTGACAGTTTGTTTTCCTAAATCGATAGATTTAACGCTCTACGCTCGAATTAATGTGTGATACTTATCAAATAATCACTTGTTTGATTCTCGTTTTTGACAGCTGGAGAGATGTCAACTTGGATGTCCATTTCATCAGGGATATCCAATACAGTCGCTTCTTGAAAATCTGGAATACGATATCCATTGAATGTTCTGTTTTAAGAGCAGCAATTGAACACTCCATTTGTACTTAATTCGTAGGAAAAGTGACCTCCATCAACAACACTTCTATACCCAATTGTATCTCCTGGAAGAATTTCATTAACAACTGAAAAACAAGATAGAGAGCATTGTTCTGATATGAGATCTTATCTTGCTCTTAGATTAAACGAGTTAACTGAAACAACAGCCAAAATCGATAGAATTAGTAAAGGAATTGTTATTTTCTTCATATTGCTGAGATTAGTACCTTTTTAATTTTTTTTAATCTTTTTTTTTATAAAATGAATTCGATAGTGATTTTCTCAAAATCTTTCTTAATAAAAGAATTAATAAAGTTGCTAAACTTAAGGATTTAACCTAATCAGGATATCTTTTTTTTCTTTTCTGATCAGCCAATTCTTTGTACCTGTTTGGTTTTAACTGGATACTTTTATTTTGTAGATATCTCCAAAAGGAAAAAGAATAAAATTAATAATGTTTAGAACAAATAATTTTAAGATTTATTAATAAAAACATAATGTTTTGTTTAAAAGAAATACCATTTTCAAGAAGATTTTATATTATTTTTTAAAAAAAAATCTATTTCGCATAGATTAGAGGGATTTAATTGAAATTTCTAATTATTTTTTTTTTGAGGAATCAAAATTTGATTTTTTTCCAAACACAAATTAGTCCAGTCCAATCATGACTCGAATAGATTCGATTCGAATGGGAGTTTATTTTAACTTCTATTAATATGGACCTAAGTAAACTGAAGGAGGAATGAAAATAGCATTTAGTTCAATTTTTTTTTTAGTAAATACAACAAATTGAAAAAGCAGCTATATTTTGAAAAATCAAGCAAGATCTTCAAAGTCTTTTGAAAGGAATATTAGACTAGACCAATCAGTCGATCAGTTTCATAAACATCTATTCGAAACAGAAACTTTTAATAATTTCTCCTTATGAGATTGAATAATTTGTGTTTTAGAAGAAAATCAGATGATGGAGTAAAATGTGAGGAACTTTTTTGATAAATTAGAAGGGAGAATTAAAGCAAAATCAACTTCCAAGAATAAAATAATCAAACACAATTTGAAAAAGACAGACTTCTCAGGAGAAAGATGAGCGAGAACGGTAAGGATTAAAATTGTTAATTCAGAACAAGAGTGAACTCTTTAATGCTGTGTTATTCGGTAATAAAGGTGAGGGCGACCGCAAGAAGAAAATGGAGGAGCTGGAAGAGTACCAGCGGAAGTTTAGAAACTTAGAGTCAGACAGAAAAGCATATGCAGAAGAGACTGTTGCATTGATTAAAAAACAACGAGGAATTGTTGACAAACTGAAGAACGAAAACCAACAATTGAAGGATATCATTGTACACAATTTCAAAACTCAAAAGATTTATAAAAATTACAAAATAAGCATCATGATAAATCAATAATGTTTGGCATATTAAATTCCTCTTTTGAACTGTTTATCATTTTGCAAAATATGATGATCATAATGATACTTTGAAAAATAATAGTCGAAGATGAACTCCTAGAAAGTGGATCAGCAGAATACGATGTACGGAAAGCCCAGCAGTGAAAGTGTAGTTGAAGAAATGAAACAACAAATCGAGGGTGAGAAACACAGTCAATTCGAAATCGAAAAACACATCGCTGATTTTCAAAAGAAAATCTAAGAGAAGAGATCAAACATTGGTGGATACAATGCAGGTGCTGAAAACGATGGATCCCTTGCGAAGTAAATCAAGATCTTAGAAAACAGGCTTGACAAGGCAAACTAAAAATTTAATGAAGCCATCGCTGTAAACAAGACTCTCAGATAACAGATTGATTCTCTCAGACGAGAAAGAGTTATTTTTGATAATCTCTACAAGAAACTAGAGAAAGAATTACACGAAAAAAGAAAATAAATGGCTAATATTATTGAAACAGCCAATACAGCTTATGAAGAGAGAGACAGGGCGAATGATTAAATTTAGAATTTAAAGATGTTAGCGAAGAAAGAATCTGAAAACTTCGAAAAAGATCTTAGGGAGTTATCGCATATCATGGAAAAGAACAAAAAAGCACTAGATTATATTAAGCTCACAGATAAAACAAGGGATGAAAACAAGCCAAATGACTTGCTTGATTCCGATAAATTCAACAGGAACACTTCGTAGAAGTAAGAAATTATTTATTGAGTTCGGTTTGGAGTTAAATTTTCTGAAATTTGGAAGGTTTTACAAGGACAGGAATGTGAATTAAGCGATGTCTGAGAAGATTCAGAAATACGACGAAGATTTTGCGAAGATCTAAGCTGCCACCAAAGTGAACGATGTCGAGAAATTATTGAATACTTTCATCGAAAATGAAGAAAAAGTATGGATTTATTAAATTCTTAAGTTTTGATCAACAGATATGACATTCTTTTTGAATTTTTATTATTTTTTATTTAATTTCTTAGAATTTCTAGACGTTTAAGTTTGTGAATGAACTATCCAATGAAATTGAAGAACTCGAGAAATAAACAGGAGAATTGAAGGTACACTTACTTATTCAAGTTTTAAGCAAAGAAATATAATTATTTTAGGAAATTCCAGATAAAAATATTTTTTTAAAAAAAAAATTCTAAGGGCGAGCTCGATCAATACAAAGGTGGTAGTAGCACTGATTTGTAGTTCCGAAAGAGGATTAAGGAATTCGAGGAGACGATGACTAGGTCTGAAAACAAAAAGGAACAATATGAATACAAGCGCAACGACAGCTAGCGATTAATTAGCAGCTTAACGAATTGGATTGAGACACTGTTTAACACGATTGATTGTGATAAAAAAGTAGCAAAAGAATTAGCTGGATCATAGAGTGTGACTGATGGAAATATGATGGTGTTTTTAGCTTAAATTGAGAATAAAGTGAATTAGATCGTGCAAGCTTATTCAGCGATACAAGCTGAAGGAACAAATGAAAATTACAACACACTCCTAGCAAATGTTTCGAGTCTCTCAAATGCACTCATGGCAAACAAATAAAGATAAGAAGCACCTGGTAAATTAAAAAAATTCAATGGGGGGAGGGGGGAAGATTATTATTTAGTGATTAATTGAATTAGAAAGCTTAATCTTTTTTTTGAGATATTTAGTATTATTATTTCAAGTTGTTTTATTCTCAATCCATTAACACCACAATTAGATTCAGAAAGGATTTATTATTTCATTTTGAATTTATCACATTAAAATTACAATCTTTTTAATTAGACAATGATGAGTTCGAAGAAGAGGAAGGTGAAGGTGATAGGATTCTCACTTTGGATGATTTCCGCAAGAAAGCTCTTGAAAAACTAGACGATAGAAAGTAGACTCAATAATCTAAGAAATTACCCAAGGCTATCACTAATCGCAGGAAAAGATGACGAAACAAAAACTCAAAAATAATTCTTCTTCTTTTTTTTGTTCAGTTGTATTGTTTATGCATTTTCTTTCATTTAAAGGCTTACTGCAGAGGCTAAAATTTGAGGCTGAGAAAATAAAAAATAAAAATATCTTTTGTCTCCCAATAATTATTGAAATCCTGATTAGCATAAACTAGATAAGATATTCTTAGAAAACCTAATAATATTAAATAATACAATGAATTAAAGCAGGAAAATATCATGCTTACGACAGTTAATTCATTTTAAATAGTATAAAGCTTTATGCAGATAAGCTAAGCATTAAAGTTTTAAAGGAAACACTAATCTTTTTAAAAAATTATTAATAAAAGTTAAAAGTCAAATCTCAAAAATCTTCGGATAATAAAAAACTGTGAGAAGAACTAGAATGAAGGTGCGTCACTTATCTCTTAGTTCAAGTAGGATATCCTCTCCCCACCGCTATCCTTCATCATATCTGTTTACTACTTGTGAAGTTAATTATTAATACATATTTTATGATTG
>Ga0302271_10000720_pt1 | contig 32591 bp, 28 predicted proteins | sample III_Bog_N1_1_FD_198767 | JGI IMG/M metagenome (GOLD analysis project Ga0302271, IMG submission 198767) | Peat permafrost microbial communities from Stordalen Mire near Abisko, Sweden - III_Bog_N1_1 | ecosystem: Environmental > Terrestrial > Soil > Wetlands > Peat | place: Sweden: Abisko... | reverse complement strand
TTTATACAGCAATTGCAGTATCGCTGGTTTGTTTTGAATACCTGTTGAAAATCTATCGAATTTCTAGAGTAACTCTTGTACTTTCAATTACTGTTATGATTGCTTTGGTTATCTCATGAGCTAATTCCTTACCATTCTCTCATCGATGCTAGGTGTGCTACCCAACCGGGAAGACAACAATCGCATAGAGAAACTTAAATACTGCTAGACAGCGCTTTCAGAGATATTCTTAGGGAGTTCTGATTCAATCAGCATACGCACCCAATTTGTCAATTAAGCCTTCTGCTAATCCTCCATTCTTATGAGTACCAAAAAATAAGATTGACTTTTAAGTTGGATTGGTTTGCTATCTCTATTTGTCTCTCCCGCAGAGAATCTGAATTCAGTGAATATTTTTTATAATTATTTTTTGAATTGCAATAATCTTTTTCTTGTGAACCTATTTTTTCAACTTTTTTCTTTTTCAAAAATTCGCAATTCCCCTCCTTATTTCACTTTCACTATCAGTTCCTTCCTTCTCCCCCGCTATTTCGTAAATCATAACACAATCATAATGAAGGTACTACTCCTCGTCTTATTAAGCAAATCACATTCTACAATATCCATTCATACATACAAAAAAACACAATTTCTGTCTTGTATCATCTCCCTCTATTAATCTCCTTTCATTCTTTGAAGAACACTTCCCTGTAATATTTAAGTTCTTCAATGCTCTCGATGATATCATCTAATGCTCTATGTCCTCCTTTTTTCGCAGGTGCAGCTGCAATTACTTCTGGTTTCCATCTTCTCGCAAGTTCCTTAATTGTCGACACATCAACGATTCGATAATGCAAAAACTCATTAAACAGCGGCATTTGCTTCTCTAAGAATTTCTTATCTTAATGAATGGAATTCCCAGCGAGCACTGCTTGTCTTGGGTTGATTCCATTCGATCTCAGGAACTCTAACACAGCAGTTTCAGCAGCCTCTAGGGAAACAGAACTATTAAGGGATTTATCATAAAGTCCTGATGCTTTGTGAGTGTTCGTGCACCATTCATCCATAGAATCTAAGAGATCCTTTGATGCATGGATTACAAGCTCTGGACCATGAATAATTTTATTCATCTAACCATCAGTGAGAAGAACAGCGATTTCGATGATTTAATCATTTTTTTAGAATACACTTAACCCAGTCATTTCAAGATCCACCCAGACTAATGGTTGATCGAGTTGAGGAGGAGATGGTACTTCCTGATCCGCTTAAGGTTTGCTAATTTTGTCCATTTGAAAGTGTGTGGTTGTTGTTGTTGTTATTTTAGTTTTGGAGGAATATTAAAAGATATTTGAGTTCAATACCGTACGATATGGAGATATTCTTTGTTTTAATAGTAAATTCAAACCAAACATAATAGCTATTTATCTTCTAATTTGTCTGTTTGATTGTTTATCCTCATTTATTATTATGGAATCGATAGGTTATCTCTAATTATTTTAGGATTATTCACCCCACAAAGAAGTAACTAAATTATTAATCTTAGTTTGATTTTTTTTGAAATACAACTTCATATCTGAAAAAATAACCAAAAGACACAACACAAACACTAAACAACTTAACTCTATAATCACAGGGGATCATAGAAGCTTTATCAGTTTAGTTGTTTATTGTCTGTATTGCATTATTGCACTCTCTAAGCGATGGATTTCTATCGTGGTAATAATAGGATGTTAGATTTGGATTCAAAAAGGAATGAACTTCAATCTAGATTAAGAGACAATCATTTAGCGTATGCTGAGATAATCAACAAAGGCACATTAAAACTAGCAGAAGTTATGATCAAATCAGACAGCGATGAAGGAACAACAGGGAGTAGTAATTAACAAACTAACAAAGATGCAAAAGACATAAATACTAATAACAATTCAGATAACAAAAGCAATCCATCTCAAGATTAATAATCTTCATAACAACAACAAGAAACCTCACAATAGACTAATTCAACTACGAAAAACAAGCGCTATTGGTATAGTGCTAAGAAACATATATTTTTCGATGAACCTGAGATATAATTGGAGTATTTTAAGTTACTTTCTTCATCAATTCAAGAACCACTTAAACCAACAATCCGAAAGAATCTCTATGCTGATTAGATCATCAAACGCATAGAAGCATCGATGGTCTTGCAGAATGATTCGAAGGCAACTAAAGAAACACTGATTAGTTTCTTTGAACGACGCAATAGCTATTTAGATATTAAAAAGAAGAAAATGTTATCTCGATTCAGTTGTTTAAGTAAAGCAAATCAGATTCTACCAAATGCGGATAAGCTCCTTATGCAAAGGGTAGGATTGCTTGATATGGAAATGGTTCATGCTGGGAAAAGGTTGAGATTTATTCGATAAATAGGAAGGATTTAGTGGTTTAATTGTACTTTTGTTTTTGATTTGATAGGTTAGAGAGACTCCAAATGGACGATGAGTTCAGTGAGAATCTCACTGGCTAAAACGATAATACCACACGATCTAAGCCCATCGCAGTGAATGAAAAGGGAGATTAGATCTATAAAGCTATCTACGACGATGAGATGGCATTTTCTAATCTCACTAGAGAAGATTTCGAAGTCTACACTAGATCGAAATTATTCTAAAATGTGCTTAAACGCGATTTACATAAGTTCTACTATGAAGCAAAGTGGATATGTTATGGCAATAACAGGCAGCGAATCTTATCTTTCGTGAATGGTTAGTTATGCGATTGTAAAACTTCATCCAATAAACTCTGGGTGGAATACTATTCACCGATTCTCGATTCGTTTAATGATTCTGCGAGTAAGTTATTCCCAAGTTCGTCACAATCTGATATCTAAGGTACGTTTAATAGATTATTCAGTGGAATGAAGGAGTTTAAGAATGAAGAAACGGAATATACTGAGTTATTCAATAGGTTTGATCTACTTCCTATATGGCCATCGACGAAGATTGAATAGACTCGATTGATGCATGCAGCATATGGGTTATTCTTTGGGGATTCGATGAGTAGTATTAAGAATTAGGAGTTGTAATAAGTCATTTTTAAAATGAATGTGTGCTTAGGGATAATATTTGAAAATGAATGTGAAGTTATTAGATTTGAGAGGAAAGATAGTTTCAAATCGAATGAAGAAGAAGGAAATACTGGAGGATAAGAGAAGAAGGAGAAGGAAGACAATGATAGAGATAGGAGAAGAGATTAGAATAGAAGAAGTAAAACTGATAATGGAAATAGTAGTGGGAATAAGAATAATAATAATAATAATAATAATTAAGGTTAGATTCGTAATGGTGCTAGTAAACTAGCTGAACTTGAAGAAGGTGCTTTAAAGACTTAAATCATGAGTGTGCTTGCAGCTAAGAAGGCATAGGTGTTAATTAAACCTGATTGGGTGAGTTTGTTAGATTTTCAGCCGAGTTTTGATGAAGCACAGTAGAATGTATCCAATTACCTTAAATCTGTATCACCACTTACTATCGATCCAACAACTAAGTAAACATATCATTTTATTTGAATTTATTAGAAGATTTATTGGGGTTTTTGTTGTGGATTGGATGAATGTAGACTGTTTGTGTCGATACTTGGGAATCGAGATTTCGATATGGTGAAGAGATTCTTAGCGGAATAGACCAAACAAATCGTTGAGGCATCCAGTGATAAGTTCTTTGTGTTCTTAGAAAACAGAAAATATACAGATAGAACACGTAAACAACAGCATTCTGATTATTATGTGGATATTTGGATGTATTCTATCATGATTTTCTATGTAAATCTCATGTTTGTGGCTTTTTTTGCTTTGATTCGCTACAGATAATTCAATTTCGTTTGATTTACTGGTGGAGAGCTACAAACATGGCAGTGAGCAGAAGTAACAAAAAGCGTTTGGCGGTGAGAAGACCCCGAAGCTAGAATTCAAAGATAGTTTAAAGCCAGAGTTACTGTAATAAGTACTTCAAGTGATTCGAGACTGTTCGCCATCAGATAGTGCGTTAGAATCAGCATATGGGATGTATTTCTTGAAAGCACTCAAACACAGACGAAAGATATTGTAGATTCTAAACGCAATGAGAGCGATTGAAAGAAGAATCACTTATGATCTTCTCAGGACGTGTAAAGAAAAGAGAGAAGAAGATTGTGAATTTGGATTTGTGTTGTTGGTTTGATATGTTTTGTGGTTTAAAGTTGGATGTAGTTTACCCTAAGACATCGATGACGATTTCTTAGTGAGTCTCAGTGAAGACAAAAGAGATGAAAAGACATATGACAGTTTATTTAACAAGCAGAAGGAAACTAAGAAGACAACGAATGACAGAACATAATAGATAAATTTAGCTGGTTCGTCTTCGGATGTATCTAAATCGACTAAACGAGCGAATATGCAGTCACTGACTGAATCAAAACGATTCTTTGATGATAAATTCCTGAAATCGTTAGATAGCAGCTTCTAACTTGGGAGATAAGATCATATTGTGTATAAGAATGAATTATCCATGGACGAATCGGGCTTTGATGCTGTTCCTGATATCTATGTTAAAGGTAAAATCAATCAATCGCAAATATATGCTAAAACACATGCCTTAAACATTAAATAAGTACCTCTCATTCGTTGTTGTGCTCCTTTTCTAATTTAGGTGATGAGAAGGATGTAGCCTTGTTTGGTTATGGTAAATTCATAATGTTTGAGAATTCCTCGAGTGACTTAGAATCCGTTGAAGATCGTATTATACGTATGGTATCATTGTTTATCGATAAGTTTGAGAAAGTGAATAGAGTAAAGAATTTCTTTAGCATCATCGATAGATTCGTGGAGATAGAGCGCGCATTTGATTTGGAATGCAAGTATTAGTTCGCTAAGCTACGATACATGGAGACGTGCATGGTTAGTATGGAACATATCTGTGATGGGAAGGATTCGTATGATCTCGCGAGGAAGATATTGAATTTACGGCATGAAATACCATTAATCGATTTCAAAGCAAATTCATTTGGTGATGCATATTCTGCATAGATTGAAGTGCTTTAGTTAGAGAAGAAGTACATGGTGTAGCTAGTGGAGTATCAGTTTGTCAAGGAGAAGTAAGAAATAAAGAGATTTCATGAGAAATTTCAAGGTATCAAGGGGATTTCGCATGGGGAATATTTTGCATTTACGGAGAAGAACTAAGGTGGATCAGCATTGAGTAAGAATACGAATTAACAGCAAACGAAATAAGACAGAAAGTTGAAGTAGGAACAGAGAGAGTAGCAGTAGAAATTAGAAGAAGCAAGGAAGGAAAAGGATAAAGAAGATTAGAGAAAGAGAATTGAGATTATGAAAGCAGAGATATTAGAGAAACACGGGGATATTAAGAATAATGGAGGGGAATATGATGCAGGGAAGGAGAAGTTAGAGGGGTAATGGAGGGAGATATGCTAATATGATGAGTATTGTCTAGAAAAGGATATGGAAGAGGTATTTGAGAATATACTTAACATTGACGAGATGAATTAAGATGATGACGAGGATGAGGATGAGAATGGAAAGACAGGGTTGTTTAGTTCGTTAGAGAAACAGCGGTAGTAAGAGAAAAATGATAAATCTACATAAGAAAGAAAAACATTGCATAAGAAGTATGAAGGTGGACCGTAGATATGGATTCATGCAGCAAATATACCTGAGGTAAGGAAAGCTCTTCATGAGAGATTTATCTTGGATTGTGCTAATTTTGAAACGATTTAATATGTTTGTGTGTAATATTCCCTAACAAACAGAATCATCTGAGTGTGTCTGGTCAATGCAATGAGAATTTCTTGAACTTTGCTGAGTCATTAAGTCTTGTGAATGTGCTGATGAACTTGATATCCGTGGTTGCAGATGATTTCTAGAGATAATTACCATAGAAATCGATATAAGGATTGCTACTAACTCGAGTAGGGATACTTCAATGTTTGCGATAAGCATGGGAGACATTTGAATTCAAAGCGATCACCAATATCGAAGAGAATGTAAGGGAAATAAATAGGATTTTCAAAGTTAATTGTGAATGTGGTTTGTTTCAATTTCTGTTTAACTTCCTCTGATTCTTTTTAGAATATCTGCGATGACGAAAGTTGCCTAGAAGGTGCAGTTCAGGAATTGCTCTGTAATGTTCTATCTACACTCGAAAGAAACAACAAGGATATTGAATTATGTACATAAACACCACAGAATCTCAATAATATTCAAATTTAGTCATTCTTGCAATGCGTCGATTCAATCAGTTTGAAATAATATCTCCTCAGAGAAAAAATCCAAAATGTATAAAGTTATCGAGAACTCTACTTGCAAGCGAATCTTCTGACGTTCATCAACACGAGAGAAAGATTGCTGCATTGTCTTTGGGAAAGAAGAATTCTTCATAAGCATTTTAAAAGCTAATTTTAGTATCTTGGGATAACGCAGAAAAAGCACAAAGATATGTACTTCCTTGCACCACTCGAGTAGGTTAAACAAATATCAGCATCCTTGAAGATTATTATCTAACTAATTGTTGTTTATCTTTTCCCCCTTTTGTTAGTCTAAGCGGTGGTGGTTAGATCCCTTCAAAAACGGCATAACTGCAATTGAAAAACAGCTAGAAATATTCGAAATCTCCGTTAAGTTTATTTTATGAAATGGATGATTGTCTTGCAAGTTCTCTGGATTTCACGAATATCAGCAGTGTACGCTTGATGTTGATGACTGATTCTCTCAGTGAATTGTAATAAGCTACAGCGTATGAAGCGATAAATCTAGCGAATCTGGATAATTGTGTGCGATTGAATACAACGAAACTTGATGAGATTATGAGATATGAAATAGATGTGGGATTGCTGCAAACTAGGAAAGCACTCCCGGAGAATCACATAATCGATATGGGGAGATTGTACTTAACCTAAGCGAGTTTAATGAAGATACAATAAGCTGTTGCATCTTTTAAGATATTCTCAGGGAAGAATGAGTTTTTGTTTGAGTTGAAAGCGCAGAAACAAGCAGTGAGATTAGCATTGGATTTGAAGTTCAGAGAAGGCGCGTAGTCGATAAGCAAGAGATTCAAAAGTGGAGGGGATTAGTCAGAAGTTGTTAATGAGATACTACTTGGAAAAGAGCTCAGGAGGTATTAGGGATTTTTTTGGAAAAAGAAATTATTTCTTTTACTTTTTTTGTTTGTTTTAGTTTCCGATATTGTTTACTGCGAGCTGCGAATGCTGATATTATGGGTGAACTGCATGGAGAGTGGTGTAGAGTTGAATCATTGCATGTAACGTAGTCGATTAATAGGTATTTAGGGTGTGTTCCAAGTCTATTTCGACATGTGAATGTTCGTATTCCACCAATTTCGTAACTAGAAAAAAATGTTTACGCAGATCAAAAGGAAAAGCAAATGACACCGCAATAATAACTACAATAACAGCAAGAATTAGTTGTCAAAAGCGTATAGGAGTAATAATAACAATAGACTTCTTCTGCTTCATAGCAGGCGCAACTTAATTCCGGAGAAATTCAAGGTCTCACTAATATTCCAGGGTTGTTGAGTTTATCTGAGATTCTCTCTCGTGGGAGGTTAGAAAACGGTGAATGTATCCGTGAAAGTGGTATCAGAGTGTTTGAGTGTTCTTCTGAGAATATCTTGTCGAAGATGCCACTGCAACCGATTGTCAGGGAGAAACTAGCAGTGACGTACAATCGAGGGCAGAAATTAAAAGATAGATTACTGAACCATCTGAAACTCCCATATGCATCTGTTACTCAACACAGAACCTTAGATTTTGCATAAACGCACAGCATGAGCAGTTCCAGTAGTTGTTTGTCGATTCTAACAAAGTATCTCAAGCGAGTGCTAGAATTATTGCAGATTCATTTTGTGCAAGTATGTTTTTGCTTGTATGGGAGTGAACTTCGAGTTTTACAGGAATTACTGCTGTTTGCGATGAAATATGAGGAAATTAGTCCAGAACATGAGATGGAATATGCTGTGAGTAGTTAAAAAGACATTACCAATTCGTTGCTGTCGTTTGAGGAGTTGTAAGCTGCAGCAATGAAGGCTTATCCGCTGAATTCAGGGAGTGGAAATAATAGTGATCCAGGTAATGCTAAGAAAATCACGATTGTCTCGAATGTGATTGACTCGCTTGTTAAGAGATTACAAGGGTTCTACAATATGGAATAGAGCTTTGGTCTTCTTCTTAAGGATTTGCAGATGATTTATTCTGTGAATATTCTTAATACAGCAGACACCAAAGAGCAATCCCCTGAGAAAAGGAGTCCTGTATTGCATTCAGAGAATGCCCCCTAGAATATCTCTGCACTTAGATCGCAACCCTCATCGTATTAATAATAACCTTCATTAAACGATGACATAGAATTGATGTTGGATGGCAATATCGAGAAAAATTCTGGAAAACTCAAGAAACACAGTCATGTGTTGTTCTGCAAGATCTACTTGAATTTGTTTGAGGCATTCACGTCAGAATGCTAGACAAACCATGATGCACCTTTACCAAATAGCTATTTTGGAATACAACAGCTTCTCTTTGCGAAATACCAATAGAATCAATTGAATTTAAGATTTTTCAATACGAAATTTTACAATACCAACTCGACAACCACAGCGAAAGTTAAGGATTCTGATTATTCCTTTAATCGATTGAATCATAGGACGTTCAAGAATACCTTAAATGAGCCGCTATTGAAACTGCAAGTGATGATTGCAAATCTTCCGTTAGATTTCAGAAAATTCTTGTTTAAATATCAGCAGAATAATCAAATCAAAGTTATCCAAGCGGAGTAGCTCTTCTCATAGATTCAAGATATATCACCTGGATTTGACAAGATCAAGCTTGTCAGGACAGTGGATCTACCGGCAGTCGGCATGCAGAATTATGTGATCTTTAACACAACATTCATTGTAAAAATAATAGAAATTCATCTATGTTCCCAAGAATTCTATTAATTGATTCGGAATTTTCTATGATATTTTGCTTCTTCTTCAGAGTTAGATCCTATCTCTAGACGAAGTTGAGCGCTTCAGTGTGGCAGGAAAGATCCGTAATTTCGAAAAACAACTCTAATATTTTAAGATCTACAAGAATGAACGTGCAGAAGATGTCGACGAAGAACTAGCATACCTGCAGACTCTAGTCAGCACAAGGATCATCAGCTAAGCTAATTTGATCTACAAGAAAGCAACACTGTATCCACTGATTCCACTGCTCTTCGCACAAGGACTATAACAAGAACGAGTAAAAACATAACAAACACAGACTAAAACAACCCTTCTAAATCCATTTTGCTTCCAGGAAATTGTAGCTGAGAAGATCTAAGAAGTGAAGAATAATTTAGAGGAGTATCAGAAGCGCAGGTTTTAGATTTTAAACCCTCATCTGCTGTAACCGTTCTCGATTGAGTTACTTAATGAGAACTAATCGTTCGACCGCACCTACAAATAGCTTCTCAATACTTGCTTGGAAGTACATATTCACCTTACGAATAAATAATTTCCATATTTTGGTTTGATTGTATGATATTTCGTTTTCTAAATCCCAAGAAAACCTTCCTAGCTGAGGAGTTTGAGAATCTACTTATTGAAGACTCCAATTCAACATTGGAAAACGAGATCTCCATCATCAACATCTGGAAGAACGTTTCATAGACGACAAATTCTAATTCTTCTGATACCAACAACAGCAACGGCAACCCATCAGGCAATGTACTTCCAATCTAAGTGAACCCGTATTTCTCTTCCCCATTGTTCGTTGATCCTAAATCATACACTATCCCATCGATCACTAAAGTCTCGTTTGTCTAAGGATTCATCAATCGTCTGCGTAATAAAGTCACCCGTGTGGATTTACTCAGCAGTGGATTTGGGTTTGTCGTCTCCGTGAACGATTTAGAAGATTGTGTGAGTCACTTGAATATGGAAATCCAAGAGGTTTGTGAGAAAGAAATCAAAAAGAGAGTTGAAAGTGCTATGTTTTTATATTATCTTCAGAACAGCAAGATTAAATCATTACTGAGTATCGTTGAGCAGCTCAAAGCGAGTATTGCAGATATTTAGAAGTACGAAAGTAAATACATTGAAGGAGCTGTACACGAACGAGGAAATAGACTCATTTATGAGTTAAACAGAATCAAACGGGAGCAAGGCGATTTCTAGAGGTATCTCTGGGATGTAGAAGATAGAGTGACTGAGCAGGTGCACAGTTAGCATTTCGCGAAAATCAATGAATTAACGAATGATAAGTTGCTCATGAACAATCAGTTTTCGTATTTCAAATAATAACTCACGGTTACGTTTGTGGATTAGATTAAAACTGCCGAGAAACAAGCAGAGATCTAGCTCAAGAAGTAAACCATTATCTGAGAAACAGGCTCTTGATTTTTAATGTTTCTTTTGGGTTAATTTTTAAGGAAAAACGTCGAGAGAAACTCCTAAGTGATTTCTAGATTGTAGTCGGTTATTTATGATGAAAATGAGAACTTCCCAGGAGCTGATTACATCAATTCTTCTTCACCGACATTCACAACGAATGTCCCTCTGTTAACTGCGCAATCTACCTCAGTTGTAGGAGGAATACCCTAATCTTAACTGCTTCCTACAGCAGCATCACCTTCTTCATTTAAGCAGCCAAATTAGTCTCCTTTTCCACGTCCTTCTTAGCTAATACTTCTGCAATCCCCTGGACTCAGACAATACAATTCCAAGCGGACTTCAGGTACTTCCTATACCTCTGAGGTTCCTCGTTGTGCACCAGATGAGGACATAATAACTGATCCTACAGTTCTAACGAAAGTTATCAATAAATTGCGAATCTTTTATCTTCTGAAAATTGCCGCGTAGAAACAGAAATACGAGTAGCTTTTAACTGAAAAATCTCAAGAAATAAATTCCTTTAAGCACCTACAATCTGAGCTCATAGCGAACAAAAAAGAAGAAGCGATCGTCAAGCATGAGTTAGTGAACATCCACAATGCATTGAAAGAGCAAGAGAAGCTCACCAAAGCGTAAACGAATGAGATTGAAGGTATGACATTTGAGAAGTTGAAATTGGAGAAAAATAGAGATGATCTCAAGAAAAAAGTGAAATAATTAGACAATGAATTAGCTAAAGTTGCTAAGGAAGAGAATACGAAGGAATAAGTGTAATTAACGGGGTAGCAAAGGGTGTCCAGGGAAGGATAACGAGAGAGATCAGCGGTTGTTAGTAGATAAGGAGAATTTGTTCAAGGTGAAAAGACATCTAATAGCTCCATAGGCAGTAGGAAAGTTATGCTAAAACCACTGCAGAAGAAGATAAATAATAGAATGTACACAGAAGGAGACAAGGGTGAAGATACCAGGGAGAGTGCGATTACATAGACTTCTTCGTCGTAATAGTAGATCAAGAAAATGTATGCAAGATTGAAGAGTGGATGTTGTTAATAAGAATGTTTGTTTGTTCTTTTGAAGGTTGAGTGATCTGTAGAGCTAATACACTGAGCTTTAGAAGCAGAACTAGAGTCTCTTGCAAACAGCAGGCTCATTCGCTGATGAAGTCTCTCGACATCTAGATAAATAGCAATTCGTAGCTGATTTCAAATAGGCTTTATGTAGACTTGGTGGGAGTAAATTCAGTGTGGAATGCTAGTTGATTGATGTGCTAAAGAATGTCTCCAAGCACACGAGGGAACTGTAATCAGCGATGATGAACAAGAGAAATCTAGGGAATAGTAGTAAATTCACAGGGTAGGAAGACGAAAAAGAGATCTAGAAAGGATTTATTGATAATATGGCGATAACAGGGATGATGATGGAATCAGGGAATAATAGATAGTCAGATGATTTAAAGGAATAAGGAGGAGGTTCATTTGAGGAAAGGAAGAAGAAAGCTGAGTAGTTGTTTCAAAGTCCTGAGATCAAGCGAAGAGAGAATCATTAGTAATTCAACTAGCGATTCAATCTCACCTCTCCGAAGTAGCTTATTGTTCCTAGGGGATTATCGTAGCAACAGTAACAAGAGATGAATAGCACTCTGAATCAATCTATTATTGTTGGGAAACAGCTAAAATGATAAGAAGATAATTGTCAAAGTAGTTAAGTCCAACCATATCAGTTAAGCCTTTCTTTTTTGTGAGTGAATGTTTGCAGGATAAAGCAAGGAAATAATAACAAAATAATTAGAAAAGATAGTCAGTTTAGTTTGTTACAATGGGAGGGGGAGGGGGGGGGGGGGGGGATATCAAAACGACATGCAAAACACACAACTGAAATTTACTGTAAATGAAAAAGATAGCTAATTATTAAAGTAAAAAGGAAAGCATATTCGTTTTTTGTGAGTGCATGTCCGTGTACATGTTATGTGTTTGTGCATGTCTCTATCTGTCTGCTTCTTTAGATACTCTCAGAACCCAGAATAGCTATCTGCTTTTTCAATGGAAAACGAATACGCAATCCCTAGTGCAACTTAAAACAAATACCATCCGAACATCCTCGTTAGAATATTCTCGACAATATTATGCTACGGTGCACCTACCCATTTGATCATATCATACCTCAAACTCACATTCAATAACAAACTCAGCACTGTACCTATCAGCACAAAGATCCACGTGAAGAATCCTCTATCCCACGTTGACGCTTTGAACAGCGTATCAGCATTGAACGCGCAGTCATCTATTACCAGCGATGATTTCACATACCCAGGTACGAGTGTACCTGTGAAAATCCACCAGAAGAACATCAACAGCCATAAAAGATTTTCCAATAAAAATCCATGTTTTCCCTTGACATGCTCAGGGATTTCTCCCATGGAGACTAAGTATCTCAAAGAATCAGGGACAGAGTGGTAGATCGCTCTTCGTACGTTAATGTAAAGTACTCCCGTTGTGGAGATAACTGTTTTGATTGCAAAGAATACACCGAGATACCAGAACTCAAATTTACCTAATGTAACTGAGCTCATGATCCCCAGACGCAATCCCATGATGAACAGCTAGAGCTAGTACTCGAAGAACTACGCATACACAGCGTAATCTAAGACTTAGTTAGTGATAATCTCCATGGCTATTTCAATTAGTGGGTAGATGTACAAGAAGGTGTTTCTTCCATCTGTGTACCCGTTATGCGTAACGAGTGAGCTGTAGATGTTCGGAAGAGCGAAATACCCAAAGCAGATCAAGAAAGCAAGGTTCATGTCGTAAAGAATTAACCCACGTCCGCTGGAGAATATTGATGAAAGTTAAGAAAGTTTGACGGAGTGCAATGTGACGATGAATCCAATGATCGACATGGCCACGTAGAAATACCAGTCTTCACTCATGTCCAAGATCACAACCATGATGAAATCCACTGCGATCCCAGCTCCGAACATGATGAATGACTCAAGAATTGGAGGGGAGCGAGTTTTTGTTAGTTTCTTCTTCATCTTCATCTTGTTATCGTTGTTGTTGTCTTATTCACTGATTTCCTGTAGGACAATGTTCTTGCAGACCATCACTCCTAGCTTCCAACTCAGCAATTACCTGTAATATATAAATAGCGTTATCAAAAAGTGAACATCTCATGACAATCCAATTAATGTTTACTTCACAAATGTCCAGAATCTACTCCCGAAGTTGCTGCATTTACAACCTACGAAATTCTCTGTGTTTGCTGCACCATAGAAACAATAATCCTCTATTCCTCTCTGCAGCCCCCACAAGAGAACATGCAGTAGAAATGCAACTAAATATGGCACAAAAAACTACAAAATAAACGCTCGATCTAGCACCTTAGCAGTTTACTTAGATATCACATTTGACTAGTAGCTATACGGCAACGAATCGTAAAAGAACTCATTATTAACGATCATTAATATATTCCCCTACTTTGTCGTCTCCATCTCCAATGGTGCAAAGTGTTTAGTATGTTTATCAGTTGGTTATCTCTATGACTGAGAAGCATTCCCTCGATCTAAGAACTGCTCCTCTAAAGTGTTGTTGTTGTTATTGCTGCTGTTAGAAATCTAGCTCCTCACATGACTGTTGGTGTTACTTTTATTATTATTGTTATTATTATTATTGTTGTTTCTGGATATTCTACTCATGATTGCATCTTAATTATTCGATGACTACATGATCCCATACATGCTACCATAATTGAAACTACCATTGCTATTCTAGTTGAATACATTGTTAGTGTTATTCAACATACGCGTGTTAGGCTTAATATTATTATTGTTGTTGTTATTAGCAGTGATATTACTATTTTAGCTATCTTATCTACTATTAGCACTATTATAGTTACTATTGTTATTCATCTAATATGGCAGAGCTTACTACTGTTGCTAACTACTACGATAGTTACTAAGATTATTGAAGTTTCCATTTAAATTGATGTTTATATTATTGTTGCTACCTCTGTTAATGCTGTTATTGCTATTATTGATTTTCAACCCCATTCCCATGGATTGCTTTGAACTATTGTATGATTACACTCCCATTCCAAGGGGATCTCTATTTAATGAATCCAGCTTCAAATGCTGTTGCTATTGTTGTTGTTAGCTTTATCCTTATTATTACTCTTCTCTCCTTCCAGCAAGAGGTGATTTCTTCCCTAATTAGAAATTCTTATTATTGTTTTCATTGCTGTAGAAGTTGTTATTCATGTTATTAGCATTGCTGCTGGTATTATAGTTACCGTTATTGCTTCCTTTTTATACAATCTAAGTGAAACTGGTATCTTCGAGGACTTAGCTGACATTGATGTTGTCTTGAGATACATCAGTGATGTTCAAATTAGGTGAGATGAAGTTACTCTCATCTTATCGGAAAGTACCTTAGAAACCAATTGTATCAACACCTTCAAGGATAGTTGATTACTGTTGTTGTTGCTGCTAGGGAGGCATTGAAGATAGATCTCTTTTACCATGTGATTATTGCTTGCTGTTAGAAGACTACTACGGAACCTGAAGTTGCTGTTGTTGTTGTTAAATTACCCTAGGTTATTGTTCCTATGGATAAGGCCGTTACTACTAAATATCTCCCTTCCTTATTGCATTTTACTTGATTTACCCTTCTGCAGAATAATTTTTCATTCCTCCAACTGGCAGAGGAGGATCATCATCATCGTCATCTTCTTCATTCTCATTTCCAACTACATCCTCACTTTCGTTGATTTCCTGTTGTTTTACTATTCTTTAATCATCTTCTAGCTGCTGTAACTCTCCTCCTGAGTTCCTGCTGCTGCTGCTGCTGTGCTTCTTTTACCCTTGCAATTATTACTATTATTGCCTCTGCTATTGTGACATGAAATAAATACTACCAACCCTTTTTCTTCAATAAATGGCACTCTCTATGCTAAAATAAGAACAATATATTCTCCTCTGTTTTGGCTAAATAATTTCTTTTTGTTATCCGTTTGTTTGCTGATTTGTCAATTCTTCCCACCTGACTCCCTTTATCTTCTTAATAACCTCCACCGCTGAATTTCAGAATTTCAGGTGCAGTTAGCAATTCCCTTAATTAATTCTAAAATAACTAAATTAACTAAGAACACACACATACACACATTCATTCCCTCTCCTTTGAAATATCCAAATCTATTCATATCTTCTCCCCAATCTCTCACGAATACTACAATTCTATCATCGAAGAAGTGCTTGATTCTTCCTTATATCCTGGGAACAATTTCAGCAATTATCTCAAACTTGGTCTTTCTTCTTCTTCCCATTAGAGCATCTACTTAATCAGATTTTTCGTTGCCTCGGTGTAATATGGTATCTAATTCAATTTATTTATCCTCGCTTACAGCAAATCCCTATTGATATTCAATCCATCTACACCTGTTTTCGTCGTCGCTAACAGCAAAGTTAACCCTAAACTAAACACATCGCATTTAAATAAATCATGCAGCTCAAATGCGACATCCTATTCTGTCATCTCATTTGGATTCAAATTCAAGAAATTCTCATCACTCTCCATGGATACTCCCTTTTCTAATTTATCTCGTTCATTCTAGTCTCTCGTTAAATTATCGATTCCTTCTTCAATATGACTTCGCTTCTTGTCATTCACTTCTAACGATATAACTCTACTATTATCCCCCGCATCATCATCTCCTTAATCATCCCCTTCTTCTTGGTTATTCATGTCAATATTATTCATAAGATTTCCCATTTGTAACTCGATTTAGAATCTCAATTACGGTGCCATAAACGGCAAGGATCCTTATGAAATCAGTAGCAAATAATTCTTCTAAACATCGAAGTTCTTCGGTCGAAAGTTTGTGAGTTTATACTTCCCATCGAAATCCTTCAAAATCGATGATGGACGAATATCTCTGTGCGGCATGTGTGCGATTTCTTCAACTTCCGCTAGCGTCTTAACAACGTCCAATGCGATTTAGAGAATTTCAGTGTCTTCAAACCTATCCAGAGTTTCAATTTTCTATTCGATTTATTACGCCAGCGAACTATCTGGAATTTCTTTGACGATTTTTGCAAATTATCCTTGTACAATGCAGAAATGCTTCATTTTAGAAACACCCTAAAACCGCTGAAGGTACATAAGAGTCTTAATATATTCACTGACATAATCTTAATTCTAAAACGATGCGATTTTGAAATGTTTCACGAGATATTCCTTCTCATTGTCAAGATTGTCAACGTAGATATCAGCATCAGGGAAGATCTTACCACTGTGGAATTTGTAGTATTCAATAGGTAGAGCTATATCGTTGGAGATGTTGTTATTACCATTTGGATTGTGTGTTAAGAAGCGATTTCTAATAGGTGTAGATTGTTTGGAGTAGCGGAGATTGAATTGGTAATGGCTTAGACAGACAGATTTAAATGAGTCAATGGATCCAAGTATTCGCTTTTTAACTCGAGCATGTTCTTCAGCGCGTTGTAGCATAAAAAGCATGAGGATCAATGAAAGAATCGCTGGAATCACAGAGCAGATCTTCATTCCGTAGTCGTTTTCGTTGAGTGTAACTTGCTTTAAGATAACTTATCCTTCGTATGCTGGATTTGTCATTAGCGCTGAAAAAGATAAGGATTCTTCCATTTTTTTGTTAGTTCTAACTCTTGCTATGAATTGATAAGAAATGCCCTTCAAAAATCAACTTTTCCCCGTAATTTAATCAAAGAATTTGTTCATAATAACCCTCTTAATGATGTTATCAAAGATTTGCTGTGGGAATATTCAATATTTCCATCGAAATTTAGCGAAAATAATTTCATTTTAATTATTGACAAGCTAACATATTCACACACATTTTCACAATCAAACTGTGGGAGATATCTCATAACTTCATGGAAGTCTCAGAGGAGATATCCGATTGAATCAGTTGAGGAAAACAAAAATATTCAAGATGATAACTACACTTATTTCTACATTTATTCATTAAAACATGTCCTCCATCATCACTTTTTCTTGATTTTCATTTCCATTATGCAAGTTTATTTTCTAGTTAAGAACTGATTTGAAAGGTCGAATATGTTTATTCAGCTGATATTTCTGAATAAATTCATACACGCTACTCGTTGATTAGCTCTGACTTTACTAGTTCATCATAGATTGGAGTATTTCTTCACAGCCATTACGCATAGCAAAAAAACATCTTTTTCGAATACATCGAAGCTTCCCACATAATGATTTTTTGAATTACTGTTTTGATCCCAGATAATCACAGATCACCGAGTACATGATCCTGATCAGTTTGGGAAGGGATGAGGAATAAAACAAATGAATAGTTAGTTATTATGGGAGGATAAAATGAAACTTTTGTGTGTTTCTTACCAAGAGTAGATTTCCTTGAATGTGTCTTTGGTTAGTGAAGAAGTCTCATCCTTGAATTGCAGGAAACATAGGATTTTACTGACGTCCTCGATTGTGTACAAGAACAATTCTTGATTGAATCATAAGCAAAGTTTATTAGGTAAGTTTTAAAAAAAAATCTCAAGGAAAAGTTATTATGTACTCTCGAAGAACTTATTGTTTGTGTTTGTAGCTCCATATTGTGCAACGAATTGTCTTGAATTCTACAGCTTGAAGGTTGTAGCTTTAACAAGGAATGGATAGAACTTCATGATAGTTGCCTGGAATTATTTAGCAAACAAAAAAAAGGTTAAAATAATGCAACAATGTTTGAGTAAAAGTATTGATATTTTTTTTATTTTTTGGCTAGGTGTGTACTTTGGAGTGATTGTAGAGCTATCTGGAGAGTGCTTCTATTGAATTGATTTCAGGGTTGAAATAGTCGATAAGTTGATTCAAAAACAGACTGCGGAATTTGTTCTTCAAGATCGGTTTCAGGTTCTTCAAGGATAAATTCACGTTCATCGTCACATCGATTTCTAAGGGAAAATATTGCAAAAGTGATCAAAAGAATGGTGAATCAGTAGTATGAGGATGTTAATTGACATATCCTTGTATTCTCATGTTCTCTTTTTCGACATTTGTTTTTTTACCTGCCTGTGTATGTTTCTATATCGATTTAATTTCCAACGTCTCAGTATCAATTGCCTTTCCTATCCACTAGCATTCCCCTAAAAGCAACACAAAATACAATTTGCTTACAATTTATGTTACTTTCTCTTTCCAATACTTTACTTTGAATATTTGGTTGCACGTTGAATTTGATTTCAGGGATGATACATTCGAAATTCGTACTGATTTTATCAGCATTAAAACTGAATTTATTCTCAGAAGCACATTAGAATAACGATTTTATCAACTTAATAGCTGTTTCTTTGCTGTCAGAGATAAACAAATAGTCATCTGTCAATCGCATGAGTAAATTCAAAGGGGGAGTGGATAAGGAGGAAAGACTGTTATTATTCTCTTTTAAAAACCCCGTGCATTGATCTTCTAGTTATCCGAAATACAAAGAGCAAAGCACTCCTGAGACATTCAAACCTTAAGGAATACCTCGTTTTTGCTTGAAAATCACCTTATTGAACTAACCAAATCACAATAAACAACAAATCAGCTCATAATTTTGAATATTTTAGCTTAAATTCTGTTTTTTTTACTGATATGATATTGAAATGTGAAATATGATAAAGATGCTCATAGATTATATCTTTAGTTATGCATCGGAGTTTATCTTAGTGGACGACAATATAAGGCCGCTGATCTTGCTCATTCTCCTTGAATCCATACATAAATTCTTGAGATTTCAGCGATGCTAAGCTAAACGCAACTTAACGTTCTTTTAAGTTGAAATAAAATGGAAATCCAACAATATTCTGTGTAGATTTGACTTATTATCCTTCTGGCATCTCTTATCGCTAGAGTTATCCCTTGTTAGCACTTCCCTCGGCAAGTAGAGATCTTTTATTCCGTTGTAAGAGCATGTATTTATTGATGAGATAAGTGTCATGCTTTGAGATCAATTTCAAAACAAAACCATTTCAATAAAAAATATCCTAAAACTTGATGAAAACTTTCATTGTTTTTTACAACAAGCTTGGATGCCTTGAAGAACTAAAGGAGTTTGATTTGATTTATCGAATCATAGCATTTCTTTATGTCTAAGGTGAGGAAGTATAGCTTCGGTGTTCCTGCTGCTTTCCAGTTCAGCACAAATTACGAATATTTCTAGGATATTTATTTGTTGTCGAAAACAGCATATCCGAGACTCACTCCGAGGACTTCCTTGAGGTTTCGCAGGACGAGCTAGCTGTCCATGAGAATCTAGTTCATGTTAAGGTTGATGTTCTTCATTTTGTCTTTTCTAAGGTAAGTCATAATCGGACGGAAAGAACCTTTTTTAGGAATAATTCTAAGTTTCCCCATGGGATATTTTTGTAGTTAACTCTCAGGGATATCTCGCTGCTCCACGCGTTCTAAGTTCTCGAACTCCAGCTGATAGGGAAGAGAGAGAGAAAGGGGAAAGCAATGAAATGAGATAAATTCTAAGTTAGTTCTATAATAATTTTGTTACTTTAATGATGGTGAGTTTGCTGACAAGTTTCCAAATTGGTTTTCTGAAATAGAAGATCTTGCTGCCTTCTTTGTGTTTCTCAGTGACATAGAAGTTGAATCGCAGCACGGGGATTAACAGTTTATTGAGAATAAACAATATCACATCACCTAAGGTTCGTCGCTTCTGGGAAATATACTTTCTTTTATCAGCGAACAGCAATCGCTCAGGATCAACAAACCAAGGAACTTGAAGGACATCCATCGAGCAGATATAATCCAATATCTTTTGATTCTCGTAACGCTTCATAGACACGAACTCATGAAGCTCTAGTAGGAAAGAGAAAACAGAAGTGATTAGCTGTTAAGAAAGAGACTATTTATCGTAGTATTAGAAAAATTTTTTTATTATTTATTTCGTTTTTTGGTTACTTTCTAAGAATACTTGATAGTTCTTTTTGCCTAAGAGCTCTTCGGGAACGCATTTCCGGACTATTGACTACAACAGCCCTACGATCTAGGAGTACGTTATTGCACCTTCATACAAAGAATCAAAGAGATTCTCGTAGACTTCAGCTAGAGGGAAATATTATGACAAACAAATTACTTCCTCAAGAAAGATATCACTATTTCTTTCTCTCTCCCTCTCTTACGTTGTGAATAAGCATCCGCTTTGAGTATCGAACCTACTTTCCCTTTGAGGATTAAATACTTCTCCGGCAGCGGAGCATGCTGTTTCAAAAGTGCATTGAAATTCAAAGATGTAAATCGATCTACGATGTTCACTAAATACAAACCGTAAGCCTGGCCTTCAGCCTTACATCCTAGATTCTTGTTTTTCAACTCAGCTTGCAACCTCCTGTAGACGATCACATCAGCTTGTTCCACTGTGAATTTCTCAGATGGATGTTTATTAGTGTTGCTCTTGTGATTGTTGCTAAGTTTGCTGGATTGAATATCGACTCGAGCATTGTATGGCTCTCTTCTCTCGCAGTAGTTCAAGAAACCTAGATAATCACAGGATAAAAAAGAAAAGTAATCAAAACACATAGTTTTCTTTGATTTTCGAATGCAGCAATGACATTCCAATTTTATGATTTCATATTTTAACAATACTTGATTTAAACACTCCAGGCTGTCTTCCCATGTGATTGCAGTAGAATATCTATGACCTTTAGATCTCTGGGTAAATATAAGTTTATCTCTCCGTTACCCTTGGAGCCATTGGTTATTGTTATTATAACCCAGCTGACGATGAAGCTGTTGTGGTTGTGATTGTCATTGCTCCTTGCATTTTGAATCCTTTTTTGAGTTTATTAGTTGCAGCGAAGAACGAACTCACAGATATCCCAGCAACTTGCAAGTACGCATTGCTGTGGACTTTCACGAAGATAAGATTGTCAATTAAGAATCGTGTGAACAACTCCTATCCCAACAGCTAGCAAAGAATGTGGAAATTTGGTGACAACAATGTCTAGCGAGAAAGATTAATATTGATAAGCTGAACTTGATAGCCTATCGTTTGAGCACCGATTTGCTAAACATACCCACTTCTATTACCGATCATGACGATACTGTCTTCTAAGGACTAAACGGGAAAGATAAGGTAACATTTTTATGGTATTTTAGATCATTTTTGAGTTACTTATTTGAGGTTTATTGGCTATTATCCATCAGTTATCACGAACTTTTTGTACTTCTCAATAACTTTCTGCTCACTTGCGATAATCGTTGAAGTAGCGAACTCCCTATTAGTCGCAGGCAAAGTAACATTACATCATCTGCAAATGGCATTATTGTTTTCTGTCAAAGTTACACAAACGAATGCTTGAGAATAGCTGGGTATTTCTCACTGTCAGGAAGTTTATTCGTTAAAGCAAGAAACTCCTGCAAAGTGTTAACATCTTGAATGCTTGGGATCTGCTTCAAGATGCTTAGCAGCTCTTCTCTTCGTGTCAGCATTACTTTTACTGCTGTGTTTAAGTCGCGTTTGGGATAACTTCTAGCAGATTATTTGATTTACGAACAACTTAATTCAAGAATTAAAAGATTCCGCGATTTTTTTGTGTATCTAAATATCCTTCAAAGCTCAAAATTAAACAGATTTCCCAAGAATTCCGCCCAAAATATATGCGTTTGGATTCAAACAAAACTGTGGTTATTTGTTATAAATATTTTTTTACAAAATCCTGTATATTTTCAACACCAAAAAAATACGCAAAATAACTGATTCTTTTTCATTCCTTAAACGAACTAACTTACTATCCTTATAAATCCCTTATTCGATAACTTTCCCAGCTGAATTCAGCTTTCTCTCATATCCATTGAAGTCATCATCTAGGATTAAAGGGTCTTCATGATCGTGTGTTCTTATGTAAAGCTTGTTATATCATTTTAACTTTAGACGTACATGAGTTTGATTGCGACGGATTTATTAATAGATAAATTTTTTGCTAGCATGACTGCTCCGAATCCTCCACATCCAATGAGTTTCTCGACTTCAAAGCCATGGTCAAGTAGGTATTTTTGAGAGCCTTTGATATCAGTAACTCGCAAGTTGGAACTTCCTTGCTCTAATGCTGAAGTTATTGTATCTATATCCATAGATTCCCTTGGATAACTCGGGGAGTATTGTCTTAAGTATTTCACCAATCAAAAATTGTAAAAGAAAGGTAGTATTAGAGCTAGTGTTTCTGTAAATCCTTAATTAGATTAAATTCTATTAATTGTGTATTCTCCCTCATAATCAGATACAAACCATCCCTTTGTTTTTAGCAAAATCTTCTTTATTCGATATTTCAGAGATTCTCTTTGTTGAAATCACATTTTAAAGGAATTAAAGAAATAAATGAATCTTTGAATCCATTTTTTTGCTTGTTTCATTATGAAAATGAATCCCAAAATGTTCATCATTCTAACAAAAAATGGAGCAAATTTACAAGAAAATCAAAAAATAATTCATACAACTAGGAATTAATTAGAATCGAATAAAATACCTTCCGTTCTATTAGATACTACTCACAAGGATTTTGTGTATGACAAACTCTATGTCACGAAAAACTACTTAATATCAAGTGGAATTAATACTTGTCATAATTGTTTCATTGCTTCTCTCCTTCTATTTCCACTAGATAGATAGATTCTCCTTGTTTTCGAAGATAATCGAAAGAAAAAGACGAAATTTATGCAAATGAGCGGATATCTTACTTATCCAGACCCGCAGTCTTTCTTGATTTTAATAATCAAGATATTATTAAAAATCAAACAAAAATAAAAAAAAAGTCCGAAAAGACTCTCTCTCTCTTAGTTTTCTCATCCTTTGAAGATACTACCTGAAATGTACACTAGAAGTGGCAAGAAATCCAGTACCTCCACCAACGGTGGGTCTACCTCCAAAAAGGTTAAGCTCAATGAAGATCATGATATCCAAGGATTACAAGATGCAGCCAACAAACTCAGAATTCTCTCCATGAAAATGACCAACGCATCAAACAGTGGACATCCTACAAGCTGCTGCTCCATGGCTGACTTCCTCGCCGTTCTCTTCTTCGATAAGTCAGGTACAAACACAGAACTCAATGAACTCCTTAATTGCTTTCTTTAGGATTTGCTAGGCTTAATAAATCATTTAAAATATCAAACAAAACTGCGAAAAAGCCTTATTCATTTCTCCATTATTTTTCTTTTAGGCATGAGAATTCAAGCTACCGACCCCCGTTCCTACACAGCTGACAGACTAGTTCTTTCTAAGGGTCACACCGCTCCTATCCTCTACGCAGCTTGGTCATTAGCTGGTCTCTACACTGAAGAACAACTTATGACTCTTCGTAAGTTCGACTCCGATCTTGAAGGTCACCCTACCCCTAGACTTCCTTTCGTTGATGTCGCCACTGGATCTCTCGGATAAGGTCTTGGTGTTGCTTGCGGTATGGCATACTCCTCTAAGAACTTCGATCTGCTCAACAATAGATATTGGGTTATTCTCGGAGACGGTGAATGTGCTGAAGGTAACAAGACAAAGACAACGAATAAGGAGATATTGATTAGTTTTCAAAGATTATTATTTAACCTCAAAGAAGAAAAGAGATTATTATTATTCTTTTATTTCTAGACAATTCTTACGAAAAAGTATTTAAATTCTTTCCATAACCTTTCTTTATTGTCTTTATTCAGGCTCTGTCTGGGAAGCAGCTCATTTCGCTGGTATCTACAAGCTCGATAACCTTGTTGCTATCATCGATGTCAACAGATTAGGTCAATCTGAAGCTACATCCCTTGGACATTAAACAAATGTCTACAAGAAGCGATTTGAAGCTTTCGGCTGGAATGCTATTGTCATCGATGGACATGACATCGAAGCCATCATTAAATCGTTCATCGATGCTAAGTCTAAAATTGGTGTGCCTACTATCATCATTGCTAAGACTCTCAAAGGCAAGGGACTTCCTGATATTGAAGACCACGAGAATTGGCATGGTAAACCCGTCGGAAACAAACTCGATGAGCTCGTCAAACACGTGGAAGACTAAATTGTCGACAAGGAGAAGAAGTTTAATACTATTGCCCCTGAAGGTTCTGAAGAATTTGTGTTGCACACTGAAGCTATTAAGTTATCTGAGTTGCCTTACAAACTTGGTGATAAGGTTGCTACTAGATTCGCGTATGGTGAGGGCCTCAAGAGACTTGGATAGAATGACACTCATCGTAGACTTGCTGCTTTGGATGGTGACACTAAGAATTCCACTTATTCATTGACTTTCAAGAATGCCTACCCTGATAGATTCGTGGAGTGCTACATTGCTGAGTAGAATCTCGTCGCTGTCACCATGGGTTTGTCTTGCAGAAATAAGGTAAATTATTATAAAAGTAAACATGAATTCGAATTGTTAACTTTGACACTCTTTTGGCCTACCAACATTAGATCCCATTCTGCTCAACTTTCGGTGCTTTCTTCACCAGAGCATTCGATCACATCCGCATGGCTGGTGTCTCCCACGTGAACATTAAACTCGTAGGATCTCATTCCGGTGTCTCCATCGGTGAAGATGGTCCATCTCAAATGGCTCTAGAAGATTTCGCTATGTTCCGTGCAGTTCCTAACAGCGTTGTGCTCTATCCCTCCGATGCTGTTTCCGCTGAAAGAGCAGTTGAAATTGCTGCTAACCACGTCGGATTAGTCTACATTAGAACTTCCCGACCTGCTACTGAAGTTGTCTACAGCAATGAAGAAGTGTTCTAACTTGGTTAATCTAAAGTCCATGGAGCAACTGAATCCGATAAGATTCTCCTCATCGGTGGTGGTGTCACTTTCTACTCCGCTTTGGAAGCTTAAAAGACCCTTGCAGCATAAGGAATCCATGCTAGAGTGCTTGATATCTTCTCGATTAAGCCAATCGATAGAGATGGAATCATCGCTAATGCTTAGAAATCCAATAACACCATTCTCACAATTGAAGATCATTACATTGAAGGTGGTATCAATGGTAAGAACAAAACAAAATTTCTTCTAAATCTTTTGGCTTTTTTCAATATCTTTTACAAAATTATTTTTATCATTTTGTTAACTTAGAGGCTGTCTCTCACGCTGTCTCTTCTCTTGGCTCTGTTAAGGTTTTCGGTATTGCAGTAGACAGTGTTCCTAGAAGTGGCACTCCAGAATAACTCATGGATCATTACAAGCTAACTGCTCCTCACATCGTGGAGAAAGTTAAGGCTATCCTCGCTTGAGAAAGAGATAGATTTTGAAACGGGGAGAGGATTTGTACCATTTGCTATTTGTTGTTTTTTTTTAGATGTTCTTCTTTGCTAAACCAGAGTCTTAAATGATTTTTATCAGCTCTTTCCCAAAGGATTTCATATGGAATATTTGATTGGTTCAAGTAATATAAAGTTTACAAGGATTTAATTGAGCAGATCCTTAATTTTATGGAGAGATAAGTTGCCTCGAATAATTATTATTATTATTATTAGCAAATTAACTAAACATCTCTGATTTTGGTTTAGATTTTCTGTTTAAGAACTTCTAAGCATATCAGTGAGGTCATATCGTTTTGATAAATATCTCATCTTCATAAGACCAGAGCAATAGGGATGGTTAAAATGAAATAAGCGTATTGAAATACCCTTTGTAAGAAATCTAGATTTTGTTAGACATAATAGGCTATTTTTATTTGAACTGATGGATTGAAAAATTGATCAAGGTCTAAATTAAGCAGTGACTGATGGGGGAGGACACTTCTGAGGGAATTAAAAGGTGGATATTTCAAAAGTTCTATTGGCTTTTAAGAGAAAGATTAGCAGTGGGGGGAAATAAATCAAACTCTTAAAATAGCTTTATGAAGAAATCAATTTACTTTGTCTGCGGCTTTGGAATTGTCTGAATTAGATGATTTAGCTAGGGAATGCCCATAAATCAATGCCTATTTCTGGCTATTCTTGATCTTATGTTCTTCTAGATATGTAGAACAGGAAATAGACCTTGTTTTGGGTGAATTTTTGAGGAAAAAATAGAGATCACCTATTCATACATCCACTCAAAATGGAAGGACACAATTAACCTCCCACTTGAATTGACAAATAAAGATATTTTGTCTAGAGACTCAAATCAATAAATCAACCAATCTAAACTGGTTTGCTAATTGCAGTTTGCAGTGAATCATCTACTGTAATGATTATTGCATAATAAATGTGCTAACACTGTGGTGGGGAGAAAGAACAAAGCGAAGGTCTCTCGCAGGTTGAGAAAATATTAGCGATAATTGATCTTAGAATGTAGTAATTAAGTGACGGATTTAATTATTCCCAAAAGAAGTTGAAGTTTCTCGAGCTTAGAGTCAGTCAATCATATGGGTATCTGCGGAGCTAAATCGAACCTCAGTGGAGGGCCAAGTAATTTCTCTAAGAAAATGGTGGCATCTGAAACAGGAGCAGGAGGAGCAGGAGGGGAAAGAAGTCCAACTAAGAAAAGAGATCAGCAAGCGATGGATGATAAAGATAGATAAATTAAGAGAACATTCACTGTGATGATTTCAAACATTAAAATCAAGACACCGATTCAGAAAGTATGCATTTGAGATCAAAGACAAACGCGTTATTAACTTGGATTGTGTTGATGTAGAATGGTGTGAACTTGTATTTGAATTTTGATGCGCAAACGAAGAAAGCGATGCCATTGACTGAATCAAATGGAACACTGAGAGTAGGATAACAAACAGAATAAATAATAATTGATTTTGCTAATTTATTTAAATTTTCTGTCTTTTACTTACGAATAGTGGAAGCATCAATTTGAGTTTGAGTACACATGCGATGACTATCATCTAAAGAACCATGGGTTTGTGAGTCTATCTCTGCGTTCCTCAAGTGATTTCGATTTAGGAACATTATCAATTAAACTCTTTAAGATCGTTACTGGACCCTTCCATCACGATATGGCAATTAAATGGGTGAGTTAGCTGACACCTTAAAAGGTAACGAGCAGGAAGGAAAAGAGAATAAGATAGGCTTTAAGGTTGAATAAAGAGAAAATATGCTATTTTTGGCAAAGAAAGAGACTAACTTTATTTTTAGGATTCATTTGAATTTAATGGGGAGGCCAAGAGAGGAATTTAGGAAATATTTAATCAAATCGATAAGGCTAATCGTTGGGAATCAAGGAAGTAAGCATTGTTGGGAGGGGGAAGGAGTGGAGATTAGAGGTTATGAACCTATTAATAGGTCGATTAAGGGCAGGGAATGAAGGAAAATGATGTTTATTTATTATTATTAATTCAAATGGTTTTTCAATTAACTTTTTAAACTATTTTTTCCTTACTGATATGCTAAATGCAAATATGATACCAAACAAATCCTAATTCTTCTGTTTTTTTCTCCCTTTCTCCTTATTTTACAGCTCGCTTAGATGAAGCAAATGAAAATCCCAAACAAGGAATAACTTGATGGGAGAATCAGCTTCGACTTGAAGATGTTCTAGAAAATTGAATTCTGCATCACCGCTGATTCGATTCAAAGCTCCTTGGAGCATTACTCTGATAAAGCCTACAATTTCTCACTTAGACTCATTGTACAACATTAATTCTTTAACTTTTCTTTTCCTTTTTGTTTTTATCCTCTAATTTTCTTTTCTCTCTCTCTCTCTCTCTCCTGCTAGACTCACAGCAACATGTACAACAGTGAACATTCCCAGAACGTCGTGAATCCAGCACTCCAAAAGCGAACAAATCGTAAAGACAGTATAATTGAAGACACTACTGGGTCAAGGACAGCATTATTTCAGCGATAATTCAAGAAAAAAGAAGAAATCGATGGTGAAGATTTTGAAGATGAAATGAATGAAAAAGTGGAAGCTTCTACAGTCGACAGAAGTAATGGGAAACAAAAAGATATACACTCTGCAACGAGCTTAGATAATGATGGGCAATAGGGACATAAAAGGAACATTTCGTTTGCCGGAGTGCATTAGATGAATAATAATTTCAAAGGTGGTGGTGGTGGGAGTTTCAACAATGTCAACAGGCAAAGTAAGCGAACGATTAAGAAATAATTACTTTGCGATTTCCTAATTCGATGTTTGATAGCTAGAAAAATCAAGAATGAAGGGGGTGTAGTTGAGAATGATTCATTCCATTCAATAGGACACAAGAGCGTGATGGGTAAATAATAATAATAATAGTAACAATAATCATCGTAATTTAATATTAAATAAGAATAACAGTCATAAGAAGAAGAGAGCTCATGCTAAGTAGATCACAACCTTGATTGGGACTACTCCGATGAGACCATAGAGCCTCCTGAGTTAATCGTTAAGCTCACTACAAAAGATTTAGCTACAACATCATTGTAAATCTGTTTCTGGGGATTGCACACAATCGAGCCATTAGAGAAAACAGACGAATAAGGGAATGTGATTAAATACATGGATAATCACATCGCTGCGGAATGCTATGTATCTTTGAATAGAATCTTCGCACTTTCTCCTGAGATATTAGAACTTGAAGGGCAAAAAGTTTAAGTAAGAAAGAAAAACGTTGAAGAAAAGCTGTGGAGTCATGGGAAACAAGTAGGCACAACATATAGTAACTTCAAAGTTATCAATCATGAGTATTACTAATAGATGCTGGTTGGTGTGCACACTGAGCAAGGGATTTTGAAAGTTTCCCCGACAATATATAATTTCTAAGAAGGGCATTCATCGAATTAATATGTCTAGGCATTGAATGATGCGAAGAATGTATTGAACGACAGCGTGTATGCGTTGTATGAAGATAAGAGTGTGTTCTTGAGTGCGGCAGAGAAAGAGAAATACAAGTAGAGTATCGAGAAGAACTTTAAGATAATTCTAGAGATTGCCTAGAAAAGTGATAAGGAATCCGTTCGATCGTTTTATTATAAAAGTTAAGAGGATTTATTATAAGCATAGGATATTCTTATTCATATTGCGAAACATCTTAGCTAATATGCTGATGTCGTCGAAGAATCATTTAGAGATCAATATTATGAGTGCCTTAAGATCATTGTCAATAGGTACGGGGAAAAACACCAAGAATACACATAATTATCATTATTTTTGGGTATTGTTTTCTCTTATTTTTTTTGTTTAATTTTTTGTTTAGAGGTGAGTTCGACTTGGGGTTCGTTGGTTTTGATGAGACATACATATTTCTGCTGGAAACCGCACATGGAACGTTACTTAAGAAAGGGAATTTCAACAAGGAGAATCTAAAGAGGATCAATGTCAAAATGAATGTTGCACTGAGTTATCAGAAGTTGCTGTATAATATTCTAGAGAAAGTGCTCGCAAAGCTCAGCTAAAGATCGTTGAGTGACAAAGAAAGGGAATTTGTAGAGAATTATCTTGCTATTGCTTATTTTAGGTTAGAATTTTAAATCTTATTTTTGTTATGCATATTTAGTTAATTCCCTATTTTTGTCATAGGATTCCTTCTTTTCGTGAGAAACTATTGAGTATAATTGTTCACAAAGACGATATGGAGATTGTAGAATGGAGGGGAACAGAATATGTCTTAGACTAGACAAAGAATGTGAAACTGAATAGAAACGATGGATTCATTAGTCTCTTCGATTGGGATCAAGGGTTCTATCGTTTTTTGAAGACAGAAGAACGAGGTGAACAGAATTTCAGTGATTTATAAAATATCTTGAACGACGAGAAATGGGCTTCAAGATTGTCTAAAAGAGGTGTTGCGTTCTTCTTTTTCCTCACCGAATGGCTGCAATATGTCAACAAGACAGTTGTGATCAAAGAACATGTACCTTGGTAAGATCTCCCAGGGTATTTGATACTTCTAAAGGTGTTTCTGGTTGAGCTGAAATCTAAAGATGTTATGTAGTATCCAGTGGCTATGAAATCAACTTCGTAGCATTTACTGAATAATGAAAGGTTATTGAATATCTTGATTACGATCATCTACAATAAGACTAAGTAACAAAAAGATATTTTAAGAGAAATAGATTTCCTTTTAATACTTTTTTAACTTCTTTTGATCGTTAATCTCTTTACCCTTTCTTCCTTTGCAGTGTCTACGATTCAGCTAACACAGTGAGCACATTTGACTTGATAAACTCCTGGATGCATTTCTTGCAATAACACAACAAGAACATCCCGACGATCTTCGATTTCTCATTGTTCTTCAAGGGTATATGCATTGTATTAGAGCATGACCATGCTGCGTCGATTGCAAGAGTCATCTGGGTGATTTACAATAATTATACGTTGTTTCCACCTGATTTCTAGAGGGAAATATGTGAGTATCTCTTTTCCAATTTGTTCTTCAAGTAAACAGAGAGAGATAATAAGAGTTTTAAGATATGTTCTCTCCTGTATTTTGATAATGTTTTAATTGAAAAAAATAATTAGGTTTTTCATGCATTGGTCGCATAATGTCAGGATGATTTTCCATTATTTTTTGATGTTCCGCATCCATCACCTGTATCATGAGCCGAAAACAAAGCTGAAGACAATAGAGTAAAGGAGAAAAAAGCACCTAATGATTGCTAAAATTGTTTTGTAATTGTATTTTGTAAAACAAAATAGAGATTTGAAGCGGAATATTATCAATAATACGCAGGAAAAGAAAGCTAATTTGATTGTAAGCACACACACCCAATCTTATTCTCCTAGATTCCTTGAGTTTTAGCATTATTTTTATTCTGTTTTGTTTTGCCTAAGCATGACTTGATCTTCCATCTGAACATACGCTAGATGAACATCGTCGAGACAGCTCGGTAGAAATACACAACTTAAGAATCACGCAGACAATAAGAACAATAATTCTACTAAAAAATGCGTGCAAAACTACTTGAAAAAGATGAAAAAATACTGCTAGAATCAATGAAAGCTAGCAAGCCAGTTAGTTAAAATCACTCTATCCTAGAGATATCCTTCAACTAAGAGAAAGAACGTGTGCAAGAGGATGTCCGTAGAAGCTAGAGCAATAATATCCTGGAAGATCTCAATAATTGCATTGAGAATCCAAATCACGCTGCTGGTGGATCTCATAACAATATCTAGAGTAACACTGCTATCAGAGAAAGTGAATCAGGCGGATATAAGGATCCATTGAATGATTCGTTAGACAAATATGAGATCTAGTAGATTTAGAAGTCGTAGAGTTCGATTTAGAAGGTGAAAGCAGTTGTTTTGAAGAGAGCTGCTTCAGTGATTGTATAAGATGTCTAAGTTATATAAAATGACGATAATTACGATGTCACAGAGAGTGAGAATCTCAACAGATCGAACTCACCAAGTGATTCAAATTCTGATTCGCACATGAAGCATCATAATAACATCATTTACAGAAGGAGAAATGAATACAGAGGAGACAGTAAGCAACTACATAAGGATTAAATAGATATTTAAGTTATAAAATAATGATATTTATGAGATTTGCTTTTGCTTTTTGTTAACACGGAAAAGAGGAAGGATTCTAAGACGGTTTACGTCACATGGAGACTCAATACTTGAAGTACGTTGCATAAGCTTGTGTGGAATTCGAGAATGTCAAAGAAGATTACACGAAATGGTATGAGACAAAGATGGCTTAACTTCCATCGATGACAAAAGAGAATAAACTAAGTCACGCAAGGAAACTACCGATTCCTGAAGTAGCACTCAAAGCGACATATGACACAGATGAAGATCAACTTGGACTCGCTGATGAATGGTGAAAGTAGAGATGGTTTTGTTATGATCTAAGGATGAGATTAGTTTTTTTTTGAGAGATGAAGATTGTAAAAAATTTAAAAGATTTTTGTTTATTTTGTTTGGAATTACATAAATGTACATAAAAATGTCTGAAAATGAATATAATTTAGATATTATTAACTCAGAAGATTAGAATAGCGATGTTAAGGAATATAAAGAAATTGTTCTGTATAGCGTTGTACTGATAAGTAAAAGGGCAATAATTAATTATTAACATAATATCTGAAACGAATAGAAGCAACAATTTCAGTAAGTTAGTTATGAAAAATCTAAAATTAGATGAATAATATCTAAAAAAAGAAAGAACAAATAAGCTATTTTACCATGCAATCTGTGGTTGCAGCAGTAGCTTAGATGATACAGAAACTGAGAGATTTAAATCATTTAAAAAGATTGATATCCCTCCCAAAAATAAAAAATGTTTTTTTCCAAGTTATTTTATGATTGTTTAGAATAATCACGAAGAAA
>Ga0302271_10000719_pt1 | contig 32594 bp, 17 predicted proteins | sample III_Bog_N1_1_FD_198767 | JGI IMG/M metagenome (GOLD analysis project Ga0302271, IMG submission 198767) | Peat permafrost microbial communities from Stordalen Mire near Abisko, Sweden - III_Bog_N1_1 | ecosystem: Environmental > Terrestrial > Soil > Wetlands > Peat | place: Sweden: Abisko... | reverse complement strand
CTGCTTTGATGATAGGTTGCTTGATGAGTATCCTCTAAATCAGTTTCTAGAGAGCATTCTGACACATCAATAAGCTCTCCTCTAATCATTATCTTAGAATATACCTTATTCATCTTATAACTAATATTCTCTAAGCTGTCAATACTAAGGTTCCTGTCAAGGTTAGGAGCTGCTATCATGATACCTTAAGTAGCATTTCCATTGGGGTCTTATGCGCTTTGATAGCTTAGATGTGATTACTAATCCTATTCAATTGATAATTACGATTTTTTGGTTAGAGCAGACAGCTCAGCGTATGCCTCATCCAACTTAGTCTTCTGTTCCTTTAACTCTTCCATCGTTAAAACAGGCAAGGATTTCTCTGTTTCTCTGTCTGTTTTTCTATCTGTTTATCTCTCTTCTTCCAATTACTGATGCTCCTAAGCCTCATCAGAACATTAACCAATTGTATTTTCTCCACTCTGATTAATCTCACCTTCAAATATTGCATATGCATTAACATTAGCATCACCTCAATTCGAAGATAATTATGCAGAATAATATGAACTCTTTCTGAATTAGTTCTCTTTCTGTATTGTTATCATCCCTACCTAATATTCTATCTTTCTTTATTGAAGTGGTATTACTTCGTTCTTCAGATATGTCGTGTGCATAAAGTCCAGCCTCCTTTTAGATTCCTTTCCAGCCATCAAAACATAATCATGTGTATTTTCTAACAAGGGTGACTGAAAGCAATATTTACCAAAAGGATAGTCTTCATCAAGGCATTTCTTTCCAAACAGTGGAAAGGCTGCTTAAAATAAGCTGATAATAGCTTCTCGTGTAAGAATTTGTTGATTACTGTCTTTCGAGATATATCCTTTAGATGCAGCCAGCCTTTCTACATGAAGATTAAGATAAATTCCTGATTGTTGTTGTTGGGTTGAAAAGCTTACAGCTTATGGAGATGTTTGAGTTGCTCTAGGAGATACCAATCAATTTGCAGGTCTGTGCTTCTTCATCTGCAATCAAATGAAGCACTTATTTTGTTAGCAACAGCAATTTGAGTTTATTCCATTTCAACCAGTAATGTACTATTAAAATATGGTTATTTCTAGCCATTCACCTTACCTAGCATTAGGATGAGTGTATGCAATAGCTCCTCACATGATGTCTCATTCAAGTCTATTCCATTTAATGCTCTGCCTTCTTGATTATCTAATTACCTGTCTGCTTCCTAGAGTACTACTCTCATCCTGAGTTGAATAATAGGAAATATCATGCAAATGTATCCAAACTCAGCAATACTATATTTTGAGTATGTATCGAGAGTTACCTCAGCAATGGAAGAGTATCTATTGTCTAGCAACTAAGTGCTATTGTGCCTTGATGCTGTTTCTGCTCTTGTTCTTTGGAAGCACTGTTTCTTCTTGTTCTTGTTCTTATTCTCCTTCTTCTTTTTTGATGTTTGTTTGTTTATTTTTGTTGTTCTGCGTTCTTGTTTCTATGATTTTAGAGACGCACTACTTTCCGTCTATAATTGGCTGCTTTGAAAAATTGCTGTTTATGATGTGAATTATTTCTCTTTATTTAGAGTTATTGAGAACATACAGGAGCAATTCAACTACTTATTATATCATTCACAATTACTCACAATCTTAACAAAATAATAATAATAATATACATCGCACAAAACACTGCGCGCTACAAAAGGAAAAATATTGAGAACACAACTTCAAAATACTAGAGTGTGTCTTGTTGGTGATACTGCTGCTGCTTCATACCTGATCTTGATAGTTATCATAGTCGCTTGGTACATATTCTGTTTAGCTAACACCATTCTGAGGCTTCATGAGTCTCTTTCTCAGCGGAGATACTTGCAGCAATTGCTACCGAGATGACTAGTTTCCGCCTTTGGAGTTGATGGTTTTTGTGTTTAGCTTCAGCATTTAGTGGATTTGTTGCTTCTGCTACTAGGGCTAGTTGCACTACTTGAGCTGTTGCTAGCTCTTGCCATCATCAACCAAGTGCTGCGACTAAGACTTACCAAACAGCTTAGTTTACAGATCAGCTATGCCGATCTTAGATGCATAAGCTTATTAATTCATAGGGTGCTAGAGTAATACAGTCTTAGCTGGAGGATTATTAGTGTTGTTATTGAGGCAGGCATAGATGCTCTTGCTGAAGTTGCCTTCTGTCTGCAAGTTGGCTTTGCTACTGCTGTTGATGATGAGTGCTCCATTTGCTAAATTAGGAACAAGTTGCTTGAATGCATTCGGCAAGTGTTTAGAATGCGAGAGCTAGGCAGATGAGGTATTTGTCTGCTGTATTGACTATTATTGTTATTGAGTAGAGCTTGATTGCCGCACTGGCAGATAAGGAACAGACTCATAGTTTTCTCCTGCGACTTCGCCATAAGGGAAAGCACTTAGTTGATTAATACTCTATGTAATTGACTGTGCTTGCTGTAAGAGAGGGTAAATCACCTTTTTCTTTGTGTTCAGCTATTGATTATTGCTATCAGCATTGGATAGTTATGGCTGTTGCTGTTGTAACTGTTAGACAGTCTAATGCAAGCTACTCCTGCTGCTGCTGCTTTAGCTGTGCTGTGATGAGTTTCTATGAGTAGGTTAGTATGAGAATAGTTATTGCTGCTATTTAGAAGTTGAGAAAGAGCCGGGTGCTTGAACTAGCGAAGGCTGCGAGCGTCTCTTCTGCTAGCCATTGCGAACCTTAAAATGGCTGTTGGAGTAAAGGATATTGGAGTCAGCAGAAGAGTTGTTGTTGTTGTTGTTATTGCTGGTGTTTCGAGCGATTTGTTAAGATTGTTAGGATTCACTTGGGTTGTTGTTGTTGTTGTTAGCATTCGAGGAGGATTGGCGCTTGGATGCATTGGGATTGTTGTAACAGAAGAAGTATTTCTTGGTGGATTCCCTCTTCAGCCTTGAGTTTAGATTATTCCCATTGTCAACAACCTATGCAGTTGCTCTGAGTTCTTCTTAGGTTGTTTTCTTAGAACTGTCTCTGTTATCAGAGCTGTCTATTATTTCCCTTCTCGAAGGTGGCTTAATAACCTTACTGAGTCTCCTGAAATTAAGAGGCTGAATAGCAGCAACAGCGCATGCATTGCTGTGGATGTTAGAAGCATTATTGTTGTTGTTGTTCTTGTTTCCTGAATAGCAGCGACTTAAGGCATGCTCTGAGTTGTTGTAATGGTCGTGGTGAGACTATGCTCTAGATACAGAGGTGCTTACTTGCTTGGACAAATAGTCATTTTGGATTTACGACGACTAATACTATTGATGCTACGTATCTAGTCCAAAGTATTCTCTTGATTCCATTGACCCATAGCCTCCACAATATTTCCTGCTTCCAGAGGGATTCTTCTAGACAAGTCCACATTTAAAGTAATGAGAACTCTTCTGGCTGTTATTGTTATTGTTAATCGCAGTGTTGCTGGTAATAATACTTCCTTTTGTTTTAAGGTGATTAGTAGTATTCACGTTATTGTTTGAAGTTGGTGCTTCAATTAGCTCCGGCATGCTCTGACTTCTCTTGGAGAAAAGATTAGCTGATGTTGATGATGATGGTTGTTGCTTGATTTAGCTCTACATCAGTTACTGCTCCTGTTCTTGTAACTATGACATTCCAGGCAGCAGCTATTCATTCATAACAGTCTAATTGGGCTATTAGTCTAATCGACTATTCAAACTGCTGGTTGATTATGAGGATGCTTAGCTATGAAGCCTGTCGTGTCTTTTAAGAGCTAGTCTCTCTGATGAGCGTGTTACTTAGCCAACTTGTTATTAGGGTAATATTATTAAGTCCTATTCCACTTTCAAAAACTACTATTATCCCCCAGCATTAAGAAGCGAGAAGAACTCATCATTCGTATTGTGATTATTCTTGTGTTGATCGATGTTAATATTGTTGTTGTCTAGGCTTGGAAACTCTCCAGGGAGACAGACTGAGACATATTCAGGGTTAAATTAGCTGCTCACTGGTCTTTTCTTGGGTCTCTTGACTCTTGCAATGCTTGTTATCTTATTATCTCTCTAGATCTACTCGCTCCATTCATAGTGCTCGCTAGGATTACTGCTTTGTATGTTAAAGTTATTGCTACTGAGTATCGTATGCAGAGGAGGCTGATTGTTTTGATTGTCATTGCTTCTGCTGTTCAACAGTTAGAACTATGGCTGAAAGCAGCTATGAATCTGATTTGGATTGCCTTTTTCAGAGCCTTCTGTGTTATTATTATTCTCGCTGTTGTTTCTCTTGAAAGCTAATGAGAGTTGCTCAGAGCGAGATGAGTCTTTTTTGTGTTTCTCAAGATTGATTTCTTAATTGTATTAAGCCATCAGATCGCTTTCGCTGTGCTATCTGTGTTTACTTTGGGAGTTGAGGTTTTAATCGTAGCAACTGAGGTTAGTCTGATGATTTGCAGGAAGGATGATAATACCATTAGAGTTGAGTTTGTGGTTATTTTTTGATTGGGAGTCTGTCTGAGGATGCAACAAACAATTGTTGGAAGCAATTTAATTAAATTCATTAGATTTTTTGTTGCTGCTTTCCCTGGTCTGTAAGCTATTCCTGTTAGGATTGAGGTTATCGCTAGCAAGATATCCTTAAATACTAGATATTAGCGGTGGAGGTGGTGGTGGAATTAGACTATTATTATTATTGTTGATTGTATTCACCACGAATCTTCGATTGTCTCCCAAATTATTATTAATTTTAAAGTCTTATCTCATTTCTTTATTGAATGGCTATTGATGCAGCAGCTGCATCCTTGGAGGCTGAATCAATTAAACTAGATCTTCATGTCTTAAGATATCCTAGCAATCTAAGGCATAATCTTTTGTCTGTTCAAGTTAAATTGTCTATGAAAGACTCTATTACTATGCTTCGTTTTCAATTCTTTATTGTAAGTTGCTGTTGTTGTTAAACAGCTATGAGCCAAGGAGTGCTTAGAGCTAGATGTCTAAGGAATCTCCGTTCATTAGGAACTACTCTCCAACAAGAGATTCCTTAATGACAGCAGATTGTTCCAGAACCATCCCAGAATGTGACTACTACTACACAGGTACTTTATTAAAGTTAGATATCAGCTCTTACTGCTGCATTCTTGGCACTCCTGAAATCGCATTAAGCTATATTACCTGTTGTTACTAATACTATTATTACTTCTGATGCAAAGGCTTTTAATGTTACTGTTAAGGAAACTAGTAATCTGCAAATTCTAAATATTGTTATTAGCGTTAGGACTCAAAGGAAGGGAGGTTTCTGTTAGTTGTGTTCTCATCTTGTTACAAAAATACCTTCTTTTGGTTGTTGTTGTTGTTGTTATTTGTGATTGAATTTTGAATTTGGATGCTTTTGCTGATTCTCTCGGAGGTGAGAGATTCAGCTGCGCTTTGTTTTCTGTGCTTTTTCCTTGACGAGTTGAATGAAGGAAGATTGAATATCTACCTGATAATACTACGCCGACTCTACTGCTGAGATTGCTACTAGTGTTACTGTGACTGTTACTGCGTTTCATTGTAACCAGGAGGTTAAGCGTTAGTTTGCTGGATCATGCTTATTAGTGTATTTCAATAGTTTGATAATTGCTGCTGGGTCAGCTGAACTATCTGAAAAACAAGCTTAGGTTAATATTGTGCCGTCAACTGATTTGATTTTGGGACACTAACCCAATATTTAATTTCAAATGTGTGTCCCCCCCCTTGAATTATCTATTATCATATAGTCTCCATTGTCAACCCTCTCAAAAACAGTAGATTAATTCTCCCACAAATATTCATGAATTTTCAGCTTAGAAGATGATGATGACAACCATTCAAATCGTTTTGATATTTATTTAACAAATAATGTTTAACTCTTCTGCTTTAAAGTCTTCAGACTATTATCCTAATTCTTTGAAAACTCACTTACTGCTGATTCAAAGGAGTTTCCTTCTTTGTGTCAAACTTAAAAGGCAAGGATATCAATGCATGCCATCATATGTTCAGCTTTTTGATATGAATCGAAAACAACACCAATAATATTGTTTTATAGTACTTAACAACTCTTATCAGTGATTGGTAAAAGATCATGAAGTCCTAACCAATTTATGAATCCACTCAAGAACCCAAAACCCATCAAAGCTAACTTAACTTGAAAAGTAGACAAACACCAAAATAAAATAATTTTATAAGCATTTCATGCTTTAACCTATGACTGTTCTAGTTCATAAATAATTAGCATCAATAGCCTTCATTAGTTATTATCACAATTAAGCAATTTTTAACTTCAGCGAGTATCAGCGGTTTAAGTTGACTCCCCATCTGCTGCGAGAAACATATGTTGATTATCCAACCTAAAGGATGTTGGATAAGACTAGATATTTTGGGGGATTTATTGATTTTAATTCATGTAGCTGTTTTCATGTGAAAGATTTCAATGCTTTTTATCATGATTCTCTCTATCTTTCTCTCCCATAGTATTTTCTATTAGATTAGCTCATGGTTTTGATGAGAAGTTAACTTCCTTGATATTAATGATTTTCTTTGAGTCTACATTAGGCTACTGTTATTACAATTATCCAGGCTGCTTCATTGATGATGGTACAATATTTTACATATTCTTCCCTAACGGAGATCTAGTCTATGAAGAGTCCATTGCTGATTACTACTACATCTACAGCTATTTCTGCAGTTATTCATCTCCTGGATTCCCAATCTATCCTTATTTCGTCGGCTGTAAATCAGCATATTCCTATCTTAACTTGAGCAACTCAGCAAAGGGGAGTTTAATCTTCTTCAGCAATTTAAAAAGATATATCTTCTGTAGCTTTTCATGCCTTATCAATATAAACAGCTAGACATCTCTATATAGCTAGAAGAAATGAAAGAGCATAATGATGCTACAGCAATATGATATGATCCTTATCGCCATGTAGTTCTCAACAGGGTTAATAAGTGCATCAGTGATAATCAACCCTATGATGTTGAAGACACAATAGACTCTGAATGCAGTGATTGTAATAACTGCCAATGTGAATTAATAGAATTTATAATCCGCATAGACGAGATTCGCTGGGATTGTAGGTATAAGACCTTTTCGCGGTAAGGAGAAATCATTTTGAATTTTCTTTTTGTTTTGCAACGCAGAGTTGAAAGTTAGCATAGATTCTTTTTATTTCAGTTGCTTTTGAATTATCAATTTTGTTTCTGTTTTATCTGCATGAATCTATTACTATTCTTATTAGGTTTTCTAGATGTTATCACTGTCTCCATCAAGATACTTCCTACCAGATTGAACTCCACTAACTATTGGATCATCACCTTCTATTACATCGTCACCATCTTGTTCATTATGTCCTTATCTTACTCCTCCGATTTCTTACTACAAGCTCGCAGCAACAGATATCTCATACTTCCCTTTCGCTTTAAATTAATGTTTGTTACTCCTATTACTCCTGCTGCTTTTTGGTGATAGAATAGGTGATTTAATACTAATTCTACTTGGTCCTCCCTTGTCATTACTGTTTAGATTCTGCAATATTTCACTTGTTTTACTCTTGAAATGTCTATTTATCATGATAATATCTGCATGCAGTTGTATATTCTGATTAATCGAATTCTAATACAGAAAGATAAACAGTTTCTTCTTCGTTCGCAGAAAGAAGAACATGCTGTAGATCAAGATAAATAGAAAGAATGCGAGAAATATACTTATGAATGCTGCTGCAGTACGGATACTTACAACACTCTTCTCTTAAAGGGATTTCATGTTCTCACGCTTTAAACTGTAGAACACTACCATCAGAGTGACTCCGAGAATGTAGAGATAAGATATAAACGCATGGCCTATCACAAACCCTTTGATTTAACTGCAAATCATCCAGAAACCAGCCTATGCTGCGATGTTTATCAACACCACAAGGAGATCTCTGAGAAGATTACCGTAGTTCTATTCAAACTGCGTTCGCATAGTGTTAGTTAAGCTGTTGAATTTACATTGAACTAGCTGTAGATCTAGGATTTCTAAATTAGCTAGGATAATTGTCACGAAAGACGATAAAATAGAGAGAAGATATCCGCTGTTGAAGTTATCTCCAAGACCATTCACAGAAGCGTATAAGGTTATAAATAATGATGGACCTGAGAGTAATGTAGCCTCTATGATCTTCGAAGCAATGATCAAATCAACTCGCTTAACGATGACATTGTAGAGATTGTAGTTTCGAATTTACTTACGAATTTCTTGGAATTAATATATCGCGAAATAATCTAAAAACACAAGGTTAAACAAGGCGAGTCTGTATATCCTGAGAGAAGCAAACAATGCGATTTTAGCGATTCTCTCGAAGATAATGAAGATTATCTACGCAGCGAGGTAGCTTGGCATGTTGTCGGATTTGAATTACGCAGCAGCGACTATTTTGATGATGATATCGAATAAATGAATGAATAAGTAAATGAAGATCTTATCGTTGAATCGATTGCCTTCACGGGAGAAGAACATAGCAACTTTTTCTTATTCTTCGATTTCAAATGCACGTCGAGCAGCTGCTTCTTCTTCAGCTAAACGGATCTCACGCATACTTGGAGATTCCTCTTGTTCTGGGTTCTCTTAACCTTCTAGTTAAACTTCGTTGTTGTTTTTGTTGTTTTCTATGTCATCTTCATCAAGATTATTATGATTATAACGAATATCTTCATTTTAAGCTGCAATCTAAGCTTGTCGCTGTTGTAGTTTAGTTATCGATTAGCTTCTCTGCAAATCACCAACATCTTCTTTACTCTCTTCAGATTGGTCATCATCCTCCTCTGAATCGCTTTATTGCTGGTTTTGGGGCTTTTTACTTCTTAACTTATCATCATCTTCATTCTCCTGTATTTGATCATCATCTTCCTCCCCATCTTCCTTATCCTCTTCTTCCTAATCCTCTTCGCTATCCTCATCAACTTCTGATTCTTAAATGCTAGTCTTTTTCTATGCTCTCCTCTTGATTTATTTGTGTTCATTATCTTTCTCTTTCTCTTTCAATTAGTGTTCATCTGTCTTCAATCTTTATTTACTATTCACAGATGCAATATCTTCTCCATTGTTGCTTTAATCATCATCTTCAACACTCGATATTTCTTTCCCTTAGCTTTTTTGTTCTTCCCCTATATCCTAATTCCCTTTCACTGAACTGTTACCATCATCATCGTGTTTCTGTTCCTCCTTCTTTTTCTGTTTATTCTCTTCCATCTAGAGTGGTTTAATTTTTTTAAACACACAAGAAGTTTCGGAATCAAAAACAGGATCAGCTTTTTTTTGGAAGAATATCTTACTTTGTTTCTCCTCTCTTGTTCTTCTAAACTCAATGCAATATCCTCCCCTTGTTTGTCACTAATTCAGTGAAAAATATCAATTCTGTTTTTAAGATTAATCAATTCAACCAAGAAATTCTCCCAAATGAACACAGAAAACTTATTAATTATTTGGTTATTTCCAGCTAATTTTTTCAACTAAAATCTTCTGATTGTATTATTTTTTTTACAAAACAAATGCGATTTTCTTCTTCTTCCTCCATTCATTCATTTCTTGCTATTTTTCTGTTAAATCACATGATTTCTTGCTACTGGCTCTTTCCCAGCCAATACTGTCAATACAATATCTCTGAAGAACGTGAAATCCTTAGCCCACAAGAATGTTGCATGTCCTGCTTTGATTGTGTGCATTTAAACATTCTGCAATTTATCAAAAAGCAGCTAAACATCTTCAGTATCTGCAATTCTATCATACTCCCCTACTATCATCTCAACTCGATGCTTGATTTTACTTAAATCATAAGCAGGAACTGTATCTTAACCGTATGCAGCCATGTTCTTTTCCTTCGATTAATAGTCATATTTACTCATAATGTCAGGTATTTTTTATTTTATTAACTAATCCCAATGCTCCAGTACTCCAATCTAACAAAAAAGCATAAAATAACAATTAGAAAAATAAAATAATTATTTTTTATCATTCTTTGTTCATCATACACTTGTAGTATCGGGATAATGTGACATAAACACAGGGAATCTTTAGAGATTATCTAACTCTGGATGTGTGTTCGCTATGATTTGATTCCCTAAAGCAGAAAGAGATGGAAGATTCTCTGATAGATTCCCCAAGAAAGAGCTCATTGTCTGTAAATATGAGTCAATGATATGTCAAATGAGATGGTGAGATATATTTTACAGATGATGGCATTGGGAGATGTTCAACTCTAAGGATTCTAAGTAGTTTCAGTGATTCTATTGATTTAGCTACTGAGATACCTCCGAAATATGCTTTGGTCACAAATGCTACAGGACCCATAGCGATGAACTTCCCAAGTCTTGAAGTCACAATAGGATCTTCATCGGCTAGGGCTCCAAGCATTATTGATGTGCCTATTGAATGAAAAGCAAATACAATAGAAAAACAAAAAGTATTGAAGATTTTAATTAATAAATCTAATATTAATTGAATCTGATGAAATACCTTGAGAATGTCCAATGTAATCGATGTGCTTAGTTCTTGTGTGATTGCCGATGTACTCGAACGCAGCAGGTAGATCATATTAACTCATTTACTGCCATGAAAAATTCCAGAAGGCCTTCGCTGTGCTTCCATTCCAATCAAGTGATTCATGGTTCAGTGAAAAATGATTTCCACGAGAATTCCCTAGCCAAACATCGTATCCTTCATCGGCAAGAACAAGCCCAGGAGCTTTATCTGGTTCATTAGCAATGAAGTTGAAGGAAGAGTCAAGTAGTCCGTGTTGTAAGTACACAGGTCGTTTAGGTTCTTGGTATTTTAATTGTTTGTTGATACGATGGAAAGTTAGGAGATATCCATCAGATGTTTTGATTTAATGCGTTTCGAGAGGATAACCTAATAAAGCGCAGTACTATTAGATATTTGCACCTACTAAGGCTTTCTAATCAACTGCAACACTGAAGCTGTAAGATCCAAGAAAAGAATGCCTCCTGAAAATTACTTTGCTAAAGATTTTCTAAAAGACTTGTGGATGTTGGATCATTGTATCTTGGGAGATAGGAGAATTAGTATTATGATATAAATACTTGAATATATTTAATATCGCAGAATATTTGAAAACCTTTTTAGGTATGCTTGTTGTTTTGTATTCAGATCATTAGTAGAAGTACTTCATAAAATTCTTCGATTTTTAGAATCAAATCAAATTGCATCTAGAGTTTACTCTTTTTATGAATAAGTTATCTGGAATAAATAAATAATCAATTTGGATATTCTCCAGCTCATTTTTGTTCTTTACTTTATCGTTTTAGTTAATAAATCTATGTTAACTACTAATTTGTTTTGTTTACAAATAATATTAAATAAATTAAAATATTCGAATAATTTTTATGTTTCCAGAAGCAATTTCGATCGAATTTATGATATGAGTGATTCGTAAAGGGAGGGATATTTCTAGAAATTTTCAGGAAAAATAATTATGAATGGAAATCAAGGTATTGAATATAATAAATAATACGCAAGATACCTTGCAGTGGAGTTCTCGCGTGTCGAATCATGAACGTTTAGTGGGTATACTGAGTGGGAGTGGAGATAGCGATAAGATTGATTCCTTAAGAGAGTTTCAGTGGTGAGGGGAAATAACTACCTATCTAACTCATTTCAAATCCTTTAAATTAGATTTATTCTCAAAGCGATCAAAAACTTGCCTTTCAAATGCCCCCAATTGTGCTAATATATGTCCGTGAGAGAGGAGATAATTCATCATCTCCTAGTCTTTGGGGATCAAGCAAATAATATCTATCCTTTTGGCCAGAACATAATCATAAAACAAAACAAACTACAAGCCAAATAGGAGAAACAAAAACACGATAAAACAACAAATATCCCACAGCTGCAAAGCACCAAAAGATATTTTACTAAGGAGAACGTACATCGATTGATAAGAGTTAGAATCCAGGCTAGATTTGTATATTCTTTTGGCTTTGTCTGTCAGCTGCGTTTCAGATTTCTCTGGATATTGCTCTGCACACACTCACAAGAAGAGAAAAGTCAAATTTTCTAAGCAGAAATATTATCATAGAACTACTACAATTATCTCTTGCAATGTCAGAAATCGACAGTGATAACAATATCAACAACAACAGCAGGGAACTTGATTGCAAAGACCTGGAATGTACACTCTGTGGGAGATCTTTTTCGAGGAAGAGCAAGCTCAGTAGGCATGTTAGAGAAATGCACCTTAATATTAAGAGTTTTTCATGCGAACTCTGTGGAAAACTGTTTAAGAGAAAATCACATCTCAAACGGCATATGGTGTCACATTCATCAGAGCCTAAACCATTTCACTGTACCTAATGCACTATGCAATTCTCTTGCAAGCATCACTTGCTCCGTCATGCTGCAACGCTCCATTAAGCTCTTCTCCCATTTGAATGCCATGTTTGTTTTGTTCGGTTTTCTAAAAGAGCAGCTCTGCATAAGCATCTCAGTCTAGCGCATAGACTGCAAAAACCACATAATTGCTGTTTGTGTGGTCGTGGCTTTTTCAAAAATGGATAGCTGATTAGACATCTAGCAAGAGTCCATCCTTCTTCTGCAAAGGCTGCATAGTAGATACAAGAAGCTAAGGAGCTCTAAGCGTTTTAGAAATAGAATAGCAATGGAAACAGAGGAGAGGAAGAGAATGATGAGGAAGATGGAATTCAAGAGGAAAGGGATGGATAGATGTAGGTGAATGAAGGAGGGATTAATGAGATCAATAGAAAAAATAATAATGTGAGATTGATTGCCTTTGATGCAGGATAAAGCAACATTAAAGAATAGTAGTAGTAGTTCTAGATTCAAAGATACCCTCTAAATACTGATGCAATTCTTGTAGCCTAAAATAATCAAGGATTCACTAGATAAGCAGGAGGTAATGGTTATGATACTCAGGCGAATCAAGATGGGGGTATGCCTATTTAAGAATCGGATTTGCTTTAACATAACTAGCTAAGAACTAGAGATGTAGGAAATGAAAGAACAGATTGGAGTTTACTTTATCGACTTTCAACGCAAGGCTCTTCAAGTATTCCACCTTAATTTTAACAAGCAAAACAGCTCTAATAACAAGCAATTCAACCATACATGCAACCATAACTGTAATAATAACAATCACAACAACAGCAACAATAACAATAATCACAACAATAAAAGTAGATATCTCATTCTTCAGCTTGTTCTGTAGCTTCATACTGTTCTAGTACTCGCCCTGCATGGGAGCAAAGCACTAATAAGCCAGAAGTTCACCCTGTTTAGCAATACCTCCATGAAGATTACTGGAGATAAAAATATGGAAAATACTATTACAACGACGAAGATGATGATGAAGATGACTACGAAGAAGAAGATGATGACGAAGAAGATATGGAAGGACAAGAAGATTATTTAGAAGACGGTAGAATCAAAGAAGAACAAGTATTCTTTTAGTAGAATAATGATTAAATTGTGTCTTGTCCTTAGCAAAGTCAAAATAGGATGTTCATAGAAAAAGGATACCTTACAAATCAAGAACAAAAATACTAAAATAATGCTAACTCTAGCAATCAAGAACAAAAATACTAAAATAATGCTAACTCTAGCAATGCTTAGACTATTAAGAGTAATAGTAACAGTCAAGCAAATCACCTTATTATTAAGTAGAATTTTGAGATAAACCCAATGTAGATAGAGATGGCTTAGTGCTTTGAGAAAATGAAGCTAGAGCATGACAGTGATTTTAAGTGCAGAGAGAGTAGATTAAGAGGATATTAAAATGGGTTAGAAAATGAAGATGGATAAAGGAATGTGAGCTAAAGGATGTTGGATATGTAATAAGAAGAGGGATTTTAGAAAGTAGAGAATAATGAAAGAGCAGGAGGTATATAATAAGTGTCATAAGAAGAAGAAGAATAAGAAGAAGAATAAGGCCGTGAAGGGAAAATATAAAGTTACTCTAATTTCTTAGAAAGTCAGCAACAGCAGGATTAGCATTCCGATGAGCCTGCTTAATATGAGCAATCTGCGTGGTCTCATAATCTAAACGGATCATAGTAACTGTAGATCTTCTAGCCATCTTTAGAGGATTCTCAACACCATCTTCGATAGCTGCAATTCAAAAATTCACAGATATTATTGAATAATAGCTAGCATAATTAAAACCATCTTTAGTATATATTCTCATAAGGATAGCTGAATCAAGAATAGCAATCTCCGTAGCTTCACTAATCTTAAGAGCTGTTAGGGGAATCACATGAATTAATTTAATCTTCACACTAATTAGGCTGCAACTCCTTAGATTTGCATTTATCTTGGCCGATATTTACAGAAAATGGCATCTAATAATCATAGACTCATAATCCATTTGGGTCTGGAATACTAGCCATGAAACCACTATAGTAAGATGAATCTGGAGAAGATAAGAGAACAGTAAATGATGAACCATCAGGAGAACCAAGAGTTCCAGTTCATGAAGAAGTTAACTTTGAACTTTTTAACCTCCTTGAGGGGTCAAGCTAATATGTACCTGATCATGATCGCTGGTAGGATCACAGCTAAGAGCATGCCATAGAGGTCTCAGAAGATATCGCAGGCTAATAGAAGATAAAAAGTAAGATATTAAAGATTTATAAAGTTTAAATAATTTTTTTGTGTATTAGCTGAGAAGAATAAGAGAGAATGAAATCGATAACTTTCAGAGAACACGCCACAATAGAACTAAATACTTGAAGACTTAACAATAATAATTATGAGAATAAGATAAGTTGATATTTCTTTAACAGGAGAATATATTATTTGAAGTTATCTCATAAGGCATCCATTAAAATGCATATTTTCATGCTTAATTGAGGAGGAATACTCTTCTCAATGTTCGATCTATCTTATCACCCATCGAAGGCAATACAAGAGGGACAAATTAGTCTCTCTCTCTTTCTTTATCCTTTTATATTTCTCTTTCTTTCTTCATCTGAATTGTAGTTGCCCACAGAATAATTGTGTGTGTTGGTTTTGCAGCAGGTGCCGCAGTGCTACCAAACCCAATTGTTTTGCCCAGCTTTTCTCATCAGTATCTTCATTCTATTTATTTCATAATTAACCTCTTTGTTTGATAGGAAACAGATTCAAGAGGATAAGAAAGAGAAAAAGGAAGAAATCGAAAGGATTATAATCGACTAATTGAGATGAAGGAGATACAAAGACAAAAATACCTTTGCAACAATAAATTAACAAATAAAAGATAAAAAAGAAGAATAAATAACATTCTAGAATTCGTGCTTATTATTCGCTTATTTCATGATTTTATTTTACAAAATATCTGTTTTAATGAATAATTCTATTCCTCAAAAGATACACATACATTTTTGTATTTTATATTTGCTACTTGTCCATACAACTAAGGTTAACATTAAATCCAAAATAGAAAACTAAAAGTTCACAAAATCAATCTATCAATCTACTTACCCCGCGCACATTTACGTAATTTTCACTTTTCTCAAATCTGCAAAATAATCAAAACTCAAACAAAACCTACAATTGAACAACTCTCACACACACAAGCACTTCTCGTTCCTGTTCTCATTCTTCTCCTTTCTCTCCTCTTGTATAGTTGCCTTTTGAATATCTGAAAATTTTCCTTTCAAAAAAATGTAAAGCGGTCTCATGAAATTACTCACTAAAGAAAGTTGGCTTGTGAATGTGAACTAGCAGGATAATATTGACTCCAAGAAAGAAGCCTAACTCCGAAAGGAATCCATTAAGTTCATTAACACCCTAGGAGTTGATTTCCTTCGCTTGCCTGTCAGCACAGTAAGGATTTCATTAAACTAGGATACCAACCAAAAGCAAAAATAAAATATTTTTTTCTTGCGTTTTTGTAGGTTTAGAAAGCAATCGTGATATTCCAGCGTTATTGTTAGAGTGTTTCATTCAAGAATTTCGATCGATTTTTAACTGGAACAGTGAGTCTCTTATTGATGGCGAAAGATGATTATCAATAGAAGCGATTAGAAGATACAATAAAATCATTTTTAATTGTTGCCTAGAGAATGAGGCTGTAATAAGTGAATAAATACATTGATCCACATAGATTAGATACAAGAGAACAACAGGAGTAATATCTTGCTAAGCTTGGACCAAAAGCAGTTCAACTCTAAATAGAAAATTTTCAGAATGCAGAAATCGAAATTCTACAAATGACAGGTAGACACAATTATGATATTTTAAGTTATTATTAACTTGAAATCATATGAGACAAAAGGGTTTCAGTTTAATTTGATGAACATTGTCATAACTTGAGCTAACTTACATTACTTTGTTTTAGGTTACGACTTAACTGTGGAGGTATCCAGTAAATATTTAGACATATTTAAGTCTGAGAAATTCAGCAATTTATTCGAAGATCAAGTTATTTTCTCAGATTTATTAGTTTTAGCATAAGAAAACACTGAATTCATCTACATGCCTAATCTGTGCTTGTATTACCATCCTATAATTCTGACTATTGTGGCGATTTTAGCAGCAAGTGAGAAACTGCGCTGTGTTCTACCGAAACTGCCTTCAGGATAAGAATGGTGGACACTATTCTCAACACGAATCAACCCAGAAGACATCAATGATTGCATGTTCTATTTCCATGAGTTTATGAAGCAGATTGGATGAGGGATACAAGTAATAATGCAGATTAGATTAGATCAGCATAAATAGGATATAGCTTATCTCAAGATGAACTTTATGTATCTATGTGACTATTCCCAATGGTTTTGTAAATTTATGTGTAAAATAAATGTACACTGTTTATTATTAAATCATTGGAAGCTTAAACCAGATTGTGAGTACAAAAGCTTCCAACCCAACACAAGAACAATCAATCAATTAAAAAAAATTCAAAAAACAGAAACAACTTCCACAAAATCAAAGAATAAAACACTTATTCTTAGTGAAAAATTTTTTAATAAAAAAAGAGAAAATCTCAAAATATTAAAATTTCGAAGCTCTTGGTATCAGCTGCTAAGGTTGTTGTTGTTGAAAAATGCAAATGATAAAAAATTTCGCCAATTAAGCAATGAAATGTATGGTTCTTTATGGAATCTTAGCTATTTTGATGACTGGAATGCACTGCTAGCAACTCCAGGAGACATAATCGAAGACAGTGAAATTGAGCCAAGTTTATAGATAACTAGTGATAAATTAGCATTATCGCTTTTACTTCGATCCAGAAACGTACAAATATGCATATTCTTTGGATTTAGATAGTGGAACTGATAGCATAGATGAATCAGCTTAGAATCAGTCGAACTCAACCTAAAAGATCTTAAGTAGTTGCGAGGAGATCCAGCGAACCATCGAGAATCACGAAGAAGGTGTATATTAATTTGAACTAAGTGACTACGGCCTTAATCCATCAGATGGCTATATCGGATTCGGGAAAGTTGGATAATTTTTGTTAGCTGTTTCGAAGCATTTTTCATTGACATTATTCAAGATTAACACATACAGTAACGACAAAGATGAGGGATATCTTACTTTCTTATCTACAATTAAACTAACTAAGTTTCAAGCTGAGGAGTATGCTTCTATCGCGATCCAACCATTTAGAGATAACTTCGCTGTGATTGTCACCAACAGCTCATTGATCTTCGTGGATGTCAATGAGAACAAGATTTAAAATTTAAACTTGCCTGCTGGTGTGTAAGTTAACTACAATCAAGCAATTGCTTCTGGAGATACAATTATGATTCCGTTGAGTGCATCAGGAGGGATACTTGCGATTTCAATATAGAATGAGCAGCCACTATCATCTGACTCTAATAATAAGCTAAGGATATAAAGCTACAAGATAGTTAAAGATATCTTATCGATTGAGTTGTCTGTTGTAACGGAAATAGCTGTTTCCAAGAATTTTCCTAATGTCTTATATATTCTGGATTATTCCAAGGGACTTATCATTAGTAATATTAATTTAGATTCATTGTACCTGAATGTCCCTGAGATCACACAGGCTTATTAGTTGGACTCCTATGAAAACAAAAATGACGCTATTGCCACACTCATCGTTTTATAACAAAAAAATGCTAATTCACAAGTAAATAGTTTATTTTTTCTTTTTGAATGTAAATTGATAATATTTGTTATTATTTTTCATTCTTTAGGCAATCGAGATTTATGTAGATTTTAAATCACTTTTATCGAATGATAGTGGTAAAGATTCAACCCCACTACGATATGAGATTGGAAGAGACTTTAGATTAAATCAATCATAACTGAAATCTGTCATAGCATTCGATCATTTCTGCTTATTTACTGGGAAGAGTTCGCATACTCTCGAGTACCATTCTACTCGTCCTTCCAGCAGCTACTACAATGCAAATAGAATCCCCTATTTATTCACATAAGATTCTGCAATCAGCACAATAGCGCTATCACCTGCGACATGGAATAAAAAAAATAATAATAACTATGATTTTGACCAGAATTAAGGTAACTTTTTAGTTATGATCCTCTCAGAAGAATCTTACTCAGTGTATACCCTTACACCGATATCACCGATAGTAGAATGCATACCAACTGTACAATAGTAAATCGGGATTGTTACGTACAATGCTACAGTCTACTCAAATAAATGTCCAGGAGATAGAGGATAAAGTAAGTTGAAGATATTTCAAAGTTAAAAGTCTGAAAAATATGTTTATTGTTGTTGTATTTTGAATAAGGTCTATTCACAGAATGTAAGATAGTGTTCCCTTTGGAGATAGAAGTAACAGAAGTACTTATTGATGATAGCAATTCAATATTGGCTGGAGGGATTATCCTAGGATCAATTTTATTGGTGGTATTAATCGTGGTAGGCATCTCAAATGGGATTAGAAAACATAAAGCAAGAATATCAGGATTAGAAAGGGAAATCAAGAATCTCAGCTAGGAAATATAACCTATGGATAACATCAAATATAGTAATCTTAAGGAGGAAGAATAAGGACCAGAGTGAGATTGGAGAAGACAGCAAAGATCAATTAGAAAGATATTAATAGACCAAGGTAAGCAATTTCATACTAGTGTATCATGCAAAATAATAATAATCTTTTTTGTTTTTTGGCAGGACATAATAAATATATTTTTACAAAGAGGAAGAGTATGTGGCTATTGTGCGAAATGAATTGATTTAATGTAGGCTGCAATTGATGATTTGTAGGCTGTAATTGATGATTTGTATTCTTATATTCTGTGATTTGTTTTGTTTGAGATATTTTCTTAAATTCAAAAATGAAATAAATACATTCAATCAAAATATAAAATAACAATTTAACCCTCGCATAACAAATCTAATTATTTGCAGTTTGAAATAAATATACTATTTATTATGTTATCATACAACCTAGGCATTAGTAGAACTCACATTATTCCCGAGATATGAAGAAGTAGAAGAACATGCAGCTGCTGAAATGTGCAGTTTCAGATGAGTAGTCTAAGCTAACAGTGTCTGTACTGTAAGTGATTTATTCAATGAACTAGCTAACAACTCATTCAAAGCTGCTTCAATATGTTCTGAAGGTTAGAATTAGATATCATTATCAAAACACAATTAATATTATTATTACTACTAATTAACATGTTTACTTCTATCTTACTGAATATTATTATTTCCTTTATTGCTATTGTTATTGCTGCTATTTTTCTTGTTATTTCCTAGTACAATCATATTCCAAAGTGGTTGTTGGCATTTCTGTTATTCTACAATACTTGAAATAACCCAACTGCTGCTTCCTTTGAGCTGCTCTAGAAGCGTACGTAGAGCACTCAGTAGTTTCTAAGTGAGTTCATCGAAATTAGGTTTCTTACTAATCAGCCTCGCTTGTGCTTTTTGTAAATGTGTGAGATCGGATGATTCTCTTCGTTTCCAAGTAAATCCTTTAGATCCAACATCTTATGGACTGATGCTGCTTGCTTGTGTTTCAAAGCTTGACAAATCGTATTTACTACTGTTAGGATTGTTGCTAGTGTAGTAGTTTGTATTTATGTTACTACTATTGTTATTATTGTTGCTGATAATTTTCTTAGAATTCTCCTTTTTACCTGAGTTCTCTAGTAATTCTTTACTGTGTTTCCTTGTAGAAATGATATCATTGCTGGGTATTACTTGTTTCTTGGTGATTGCTGTGTTATTCACTACAGGTTTGTCATTTAGAATAGTTAAAGTGGTATTTCCTATGTTTGAAATACTATTTTAGTTTTTACGAATGTTCTTAGTATTATTATTCGAAGGGATTGAAGATAGTAAGTGCATGCTATTTGGATTGTTCATGCTATTAGTTGTAGCCGTACTACTACTGCTGCTGATGACGGTGCTGCTAGTGATAGTGATGCTTTTGTTTTTCTTTGGTGACAAGGAAGATGAAGGTATTTTGGAAGTTGCTTGATCGAGTGTGTGATAACTGTAAATCTGTTTTGAAGGTGCTGCTGCTTCGAAAACCTAATGATGCTATGGCTGTAGCATTGTTAATGGGTTCTGAATATATTAAGGCTGCTATTTGATTGATTTTTAACTTAGTCTTTGTTAGCTCTGTTAAGGTGTTTCTTGTTAACTTGGCTATGTCTTCTTAGTAGATTAAGATAGCTTTAGAAGCTGTTGCTATTGTATCTACTATTATTAACTTATGACAAGAGATTAAAGATTCATATTAGATTGTAGTTACTGCTGTTGAGTATGGATATACTGTTATCCTTGCTTTTATTATGAAGATGCTGCTGGATTTGAGGTTTATTTTGACAGCCCTAATGAAGGCTATTTCTATGGTGAAATCGACTAGCTTTGATTTTGATTCAGTTAAGAATGCATCAATTACTAATAGTAATACTCCTTTTGCTTAGAGAGATAATGCTATTCATATTGCTGTTATTAACTTTACAGACTATCATAATTATATCCATCAGATGGCTCAGTGAGAAGAGGAAATAATGATTGCTTCTTTGAAGGTACTGAATGGCTCTTAGAAGAAGAAGATGACGACTAAAAGTTATTCAATTTTACCTCCAATAAACGGTTATTATTACTATTGCTAGGAGTGGGATTGATATTGCTAAGCCCTTCTTTATTCAACTATTCTTGAATTGAGTTTTTCTTTTTGGGGAAAATAATATGATGTGGTGGTGTTTCAGCTCTACTTTATTTCAGCGAGTTCTTCTACGACTAAGACTAAGATACCACACAAGAAGGAGCATAAAACAATGGAGACAGAAGTTATGAGCATAACAGCGGAGATATCGGCTGCGATGATAAAAAATTAGATTATGACACAGCTGACTATGGTATCTAAGGAGATATCTGCAGATATAACTAAGTGCTATCATGGGTGCTCTACCATCGAGGGCGAGATTAAGGTATTTTAAGTGGTCCTTCAGTGGAAACTCTTCGGGAACTAAAATCCTCAACTAAGTTCAATGCTTAAGGGTTCTTTTTGGCTAAGTATGATAAAGATGATGAGGAGACATGATATGACTAAGATGGCTTTCTTGATTCTTGAGATTTCAGCTAAGAAGTATCTTCTATTGAAGTTCGCAAGATGCTTCCTCTAAACGAATCAAAAGGAGTTCAATATTTTTATTAATATTTTTAACTCAAAATATAAAGTAATTGATAATAATACCCTCTGGATGGTACTCTTGCTTTAGGTAGAGCAATGCCAGGGATATCTTTAGAGATAGCATTGTTGAATGCTTATGGAGTTAGTTTGATTCTTCTTGTGCCTTTTTTGCTGCCATTCGTCAACGCAGCAGATGGAATAACTCTGATTGAATTGGTTTTCTCTGAGATAAACTCTGGATAGGATTATTTCTATCTCTCGTTTCTTTTCTAAAAGAACATTGGGGAGGAGAATGATTCTGCTGATTCGGCATGGCTTTCTGTGTTTGCGATGATTGTTGGAAACTAAAACATACCCTCTTAAGTCCAATCTATTTCGTATTGCTTCTCAACTGGTTTCTTCTTCTTTTTATCCGTTGCTGGTGCAGATTATTATGTATGCTCTTACTCTTGCTGAAGCTAGTCTTATTCTTCTACGCACCTTAGATCTTAGTTTTGACAGTCCAATAACGAGGGTCCTTCTTTATTTAATCCAAATGTCTGCATGAACTCAAGCTTGCTTGCAATCTCCTCATCTTACATGTCTTTGGACTCGATATTCCCTAGAGTCTTACAAATCTAAAACAAGAAGACACGTAAAACTTCAATATCTTCTTGGGAGCTTCAAGTATTTTAGCTCAAAACAATGATTGTACATTCTCTCTAGCGTTGAATCTAGGCGTGGATGCTCCCGAAGCGATCTACTCTGGCTAGAGGTCAGTTTCTGTGTGGAGTTCCCTAACTTGGCGCTTTGCTTAGACTATCATGCAGGTCTCTACGAAATAATGAATATTTGCTATTGAGTTTCAGTTAGCAGTTAGTTAGGATAGTTGCGTGAAGAAAAAGACACTGCTGATTGGCACTTGGAATTATTAATACTTATGTTTATGCTCACTGTTTGTTCTTACAGCCACAAAATCCAAGCCACTCCTTAAATCCAATCTATGATTAGCCACTCATAATATATTGAGACCATATCTTATTCTTCTTGCGTTTTCTCCCCCACTAGCTCAAAATTATTAACAATCGACCCTGTCCTTACACTCACGGAGAAATCAATTTAGTTAATAACTATATCAGCCAATTACACGATAGTGTATTGATTTGTAGAGAGTGAGTCATTGGGAAGAATAAATTAATGTTACCCAAGTATCTTTCCAATAAACTTAAAAGTATTATTTAGTTTTTATTGCAAATTAAATTAAATAAGACTTCGGCAGTTAGGATAAGTCTTAATAAACAAAAAATTCTATGTGTGGTTTAATGATTTATTTGAATTTTAGCAAAAAAAAATGATAAGTATTTTTAATAAGGTTTTATTTTTTTAATGAAATTATGAGAAGAAGCTTGAAATTGTATTTAACAATTTTAGAAATCAGATAGGTTGAGTATTTGGGTAATTGGATTTGTGGTGAAGAGAAGAAACTTACATATTTGTTTGGATTTAACAGATTTTATTAAGTTTTTGTGAATAATTATGCAAGCTATTATTGGTATTTGTGATAATATTTTGTTAGTATTTTGGCTATTTGATCATCCTTCAAACTAGAAGAACAGATTTATTAGAAGTTGTTGTTATTAATTTGCCTTCTATTATTCTAAAATACTCTCCAAATTAACACATAAATAAACAATTGAGAAATTGAACAAGGATAATATGATATTAAAATCTCCCATAATCCCATTCATTTTCTGCAAATCGTCTCTAGCTAACTATTAATCCATCTCTTTCTCATTAGTCTTCAATCTAAAATATCCCATTTACATTTAGACATCAAACATTAACACTTACTCTCTCTCTCTATTACAAGAATTACTACAATATCAATACTAATCAATCATTCAAGAAATCTTAATAACTCTTGATTTTTGATAAAAAGCTTGTACAAGTGTTTTGTTCTTTTTATTTTGAGGTTACAATAAATTTCCATGTCTAAACTTGAAAGACTGAGCAAATTAAAGAGGGGATAGAAAAGAGAATATGCTCCAATGTCACCAATTTAGTTGTAAGTTAACTTGAGAGAAAGATTTGATAGATTGAGGAGATTCACTAAGGGAGATAGCAGAGATTATGCTTCTACATCTCTAATTTTGTTTCCATTTAAACTTAAAACTAGGCTTGATAAACTGAGGAGCTTCCCTAAGGGAGATAACAGAGATTGCGCACCTTTTTATCCAATTTAGTTTCCATTTAGTTCTAGGTTTAGGATTGATATATTAGTGAGATTCACTAAGGAAGATAACAGAGATTGCGCTCCTTTTTCTCCAATTTAGTTTTCATTTAGTCCTAGGTTTAGACTTTATATATTAATGAGATTCACTAAGGGAGATAACAGAGATTATGCTCCAATATCTCCAATTTAGTTTCTATTTAGTTCTAGGTTTAGGCTTGATAGATTGAGGAGATTCGCTAAAGGAGATAATAAATGTTGCCCTCCTATTTCTCCAATTTAGTTTGAATCTAGATTTAAGATTAAGCTTGATAGATTGAGGAAATTCGCTAAGGGAGACAGCAGAGATTGCTCTCCAATATATCTTAAACAGTTGTCTTTTAAATATAGTGATAGGTTTTATAGATTGAGGAGATTTAATAAGGGAGATAATAGAGCTTTCATTCCTATTTCTCCAACTTAATTGTAGTTTAGATTTATAATTAAGCTTGATAGATTGACTAGATTCGCTAAGGGACATAATAGAAATACAGCTCCTTTATCTTCAATTTCGTTTCCGTTTAGTTCTAGGTTTAGGTTTGACAGATTGATGAGATTCGCTAGAGGAGATAACAGCGATTACACTCCTATATTTCCAAAACAGTTGTAATTTAGAAATAGTGCTATGCTTGATAGATTCAGTAGATTCTCTAAGGGAGATAACAGAGATTACGCTCCTTTTTCTCCAATTTAGTTTCCATCTAGATTTAGGATTAGGCTTGAAATATTAATAAGATTCCCTAAGGGAGATAACAAATAGTACGCTCCTTTTTCTCCAATTTAGTTTGAATCTAGATTTAGGATTAAGCTTGAAATATTAATGAGATTCGCTAAGGGAGATAACAAAGAGTACGCTCCTTTTTCTCCAATTTAGTTGGAACTTATATTTAGGGCTAGGCTTGATAGATTGAGAAGATTCGTTAAGGGAAATAACAAAGATGACGCTCCTTTTTCTCCAATTTAGTTGGAATTTAGATTTAGGGCTAGGCTTGATAGATTGTGAAGATTCGCTAAGGGAGATAACAAAGATTACGCTCCTTTTTCTCCAATTTAGTTTGAATCTAGATTTAGGATTAGGTTTGATATATTAATGAGATTCCCTAAGGGAGATAATAGAGATTGTGCTCCTTTTTCTCCAATTTAGTTTGATTCTAGATTTAGGATTAGGTTTTATATATTAATGAGATTCGTTAAGGGAGATAACAAAGAGTACGCTCCTTTTTCTCCAATTTAGTTGGAATTTAGATTTAGGGTTAGACTTGATAGATTGAGGAGATTCACTAAAGGAGATAACAGAGATTAAGCTCCTACATCTCCAATTTTGTTGAAATTTAGATCTAGTGATAGGATTGATAGATTGAGAAAATTTCTAATAGGATTTAAGAGAGATTCTGCCTTAGATTTATCAATCTATTTTCTATTTAGATTGAGAGAAAGATTGACACATTTGATGAGGGAATATTTTTATTCATCTAATCCCTTGAGGTCCGAAATATTTAATATTATTTACCATTGAAAATCACTCTCATCTAAATCCTAAGTAATTTTCTTTTTTTCCTTCCAAGATTCAGTGCATTCCTTAATCAATTTCCTTAGAGATGCTCTTTATTGTGGTAGAAATTCAAGGAGCTGCCTAGCAATTTTATCAACACCTGCTGTTGTAGCAATCTAAGTTTTCATGTCCAAGCAAATCACTGCAGATTTTCGAGGAAGCGAAATCAACTTTCTAGCTAGTTATTCTTCTGAACAGACAAGGTAGTTGTCAAGAAGAAAGATGCAAAGACCTACTGAGAAGCTATCAGTGAAGAATGTCGAAAGATTTGGGTTTTTCCATCTCTCTGGTGCAAAATATAAGGGAGATTCCCTGTCATGTTTCTATTCAATGCAATTCACAGGTGATTTGTATTACAGATTAAGTATTTGTCTTTTTAAATCTAAATAACCCTCAAAGTTCTCCTGTAATTGAGCCACATGACTGAAGTTGCCAAGCTTAATAACTTCTTATCCTGATTCGTTTTGTCCTATCAAAAAGCTATCTAGCGTTATATTTCTGTGGAGTATTCGATTTTCATGAAGGAAGCTGACTGATTCAAGGATTTGAAGGGTCATAATATGCTTTTATTCATCTGATAGTTGCCCATTAATTCTCTGCAATTCAAGATGATGGGTAAGAGAATATTTGCATCTCTCTAGTTCGTAGACTACAAATTAATTACCATTAGCATCTTTGAAGAACTTACACCCGAAGAATTTCATAATGCAAGGAGCCTACCAAATCCGTCTTAGGCCGATTTCTCTGATTGTATCTGCTTGGTTGATGCATAGAGAGAGTTTGAGAGCAGATTTTCTATTTTCCTTGAGATTTTCTACTCCGAAGACGACTCCACTAACTCCAACTCCTAAGACATCATAAACTTCACTAAACTCTTTCCACTCCAGCATGATGTTTAAAGCGCTCTTTAGTTAATCCACAGTTAGCTAGATTTTTCTTGATCCCTTAGCATTAAACAGGCTGTCTACGTGATCAAGTTTACGTTGCCTCATAACTTAGTTCAAGAGAAAATCAAGCATTGTCCTTTTGAAGGAAATTAACAGACGAAGAGAGTTTACTTGGCTCTTCAAAACAACAGAAAATAAAGGTATTTTCATTGTTTTTTCTTGTTTCGAAAGAAGCAATAGCAACATTGAGCGAGCACTCTTGCTATTTTCGTTAGATTTACTCAAGAGCGAACATGCTATTTTGTAAAGCAAAGTGCTCCGATTGAGCTGATGCTTTTCCAATATGGTTGTTGAGTTAGGTTAAGCAAGTTCAGAATTAAGGATTGTAAACTAATCACAATTAGTGCCAATGCTATCCAACTAAAGGAAAACCTACCCCAAGGAAAGAAGATCTTATTCCATGGAGTTTAGAGATTTATCTGTCTCTACTGAATTTGCTGGTTTTTTAGGAGAGATGAAGCGGTGATGGCACAGCTTCAGGATAACCGGATAGTCTAAGCTCGATGAGACTAAGAGGTGTTGAGTTGTGATATTTCCGTGGGCTATATTCCTTTGATGGAGCAGATTCACAGTATCAAGTATTTAAATCGCTAGAACTTCCTTAAAGCTTTCAGTAGGAGGATTTTTGCTCTTTTATGAATACTACTGAATAGTCTCATCTAAATTTCCTTGACAAATCTCCATTTCCTGTAGAAAATAGACCTTTCGAAGAATACTTGAATTTCCACTCTATGCCTATTCAACACTTTCATCTATTTCTGTGAGGAAGAATTAATTCTAAATGGCTAAGAAGTAGTCACTGAAAGGAAGTTATTTGTGTATGGCATATTCGCTCTCCATGGCTTTAATATAGCAATCTGTATGATCAGTGCACTCAAGTACTTTCAGACCTACCTCTGCTATCCCATTCTTCTTAGCTCTGAGCACTAACGCGAAAGGCCCGTTAGCTTTGTAGCTGAATTCAGAATATTCTGTCTACTAGGTTGCCATCAAGGTTAGAAACTTCTCTATGGACTGAAGGCAAAAGCTGCAGTTTTTGGTTTCACTTGTAATTATTTCAGATGTGGATCTCATTTTCAGAATTATTTGTTGAATTCGATTGTCAGATTATTTTCGATAATTTATTATGCCAAGGATTCTTTAAGAAATTATAAAAGCAGATTTGTTTCTTGTTTTATTAATAGGCTTTTTTCTCTCCCTCCCATCCCCTCTTCCCAAATTAAATCAAGTGTAAGTATTTGGATTTGAATTTGCAAAAATAAAGCAATAATGTTATTAGATGTTGAAGTTCAAAATAAAACTAAAAACATTTATTGAAATATTTAATGATTTGGTGCATAAAATGATTGAAACATAAGACTAGGAAGCACATAAATGGAAATCAAAATTACAAAAAATAAAATTATTTTTTTAATAACAACCACAAATTGAATAATCTTTCCAATTTAAAACAAAATTCAAATTATTCATTGTGAAAAATAATCATATTTACAACAAATCCAAAATTTTACAAAAATGACTGATCTCGCTTAGAAAATTGCAGCAATAGAGGATTTTATAATACTCTATGAAGCACAAACAAAGACGAAAGCATCTTTTCATAATATTCTATGCTTTCTCATATATTTAGTCAAAGCTTTAAAATCAACATTTACACCTTGATTAATCTATTTTAAAGCTGATTCTTAACAATCTAGCAATTATTAGTAAGTATTACATTATTATTTTTACATTTTTTTATCTGAATATTTTCATTATTATTTGAGTATCTAGATTATTATTTCCGTTAGTTTCGAATTGCTTTTGTTTCAGAGCAACAATCAAGGGTTTGAATTTCAAGGCAATGTCTTAAAATCAATCAATTCCTTGCTATCTTTCAGTTAATTCTTCACAGAAACATTAACAAAAAAACAAAATTAATTAAACACTGCATTAATCAATTACTATATCGAGAATCATCAACATTCCACCTTCCTTCTCATGAAAGCCTAAAGCGCTTGTTCTGCCATCATACGTGGTAGCTCAGCAGATACTTCCAGCTTTTGTTAAGATCTGATAAATCCAATTGACGGTTAGCAACGAAGACCAAGACAGAAAAGGGTTAGATCATCAGTAAGATAATAATCTTCAGCTGGAGTCAAACAAGATAAAGAATTCAAAAACAAAGACGCTTAGATCAAGAAAGCACAATAACAATTACAGTCAGTTTCAGAGAAACAACGGTTAAGATAATTCATCGAATAACATAAGGATGACCTATCAGACACGCGTAACATCATGGCGAAGATTATCTCTTCTAAAGAGAGATTTTCAATGGCAAAGGAAGAGGAACGATCAGCCATCACTCGATAAGCTTACTTGATATCTGAGATATCTGCACTCGAATCTCAATTACAACATTCAATCAAATAATAATCCAATGCTCTCTCCTCCCCCTGTTCATTTTATCATCAGCAAGCGCAGTATATCCGTGTTTCTAGCGAACTTTCCATAAAATCTCGTCAACTATCTAATATCCGAGCAGTTGAAGCATATTTAATAGATTAATTTGAGAATTCGAGGGTAAATCTAGAAGATGCGTTTGATTAAATCAGCAAATTAACTGAAGATCCCGATACTGGCATTCTTTCATAATTTATCCTAGATGCTGTTGGGTTCTGTGGGGCATAAGTCTTCAATCAACTCACTAGACTCTTCAAATATACTCAAATGAACGAAAAAATCACCTTCCAAGCACAACCGTATGTTTACTACACTAGCACATGCGATCTACAGGTGTTGTCTGTGATCTCCAAGCTGCAATTGCTAGTTATTGAGTAGATGCAATGCAATTTCAATCGACTTGAGAAGAAATACAATGTCTAGAGCTATCTGTAGAGTATTCTCCTTGCATATGATTATTCGAATAGATCATTGGCAGAAGCATTCAGAAACAGGTTAGTGTTTGCTAAGCACAAAAGGGAGTATGAGGAAGTAGAAGAAGATTTCACAAAGAGCATTCAACAGATATAATAGGAAATGAATGCGATTTTAGAGTCTGTTAATTCACATGAATTCCCAAAGTTAACGATGTTTTTGAATTAGTATGCGACATTTCAACCGATATTGGAAATGTTCTTTAAAGATTTTCTCAAGTAACAAAGAATAAAATAGTAGAGGGGAGTATTGTGATTGATTGAATTCTAATTAACATTTGTTTGATTAGAATGAATAGATCTGAATAAGAGCGGTTGTAGAACTTAGTGATAGCAGATTTGAAAGCTAAGCATGTGAATTTCTTGAAGATTGTAAATATCATTGAATCAAATGAATCAACTTTCAAATAACTAACCAATATATTGACTTCGATATCAGTTACGATGCTGAAAACGCATTGTTTTGGTAATGAAACTGAATTATTAGTTTAAGAGATTGAGTTGATTAAAGAATCATAAAGAAGATTGTTATTAGAATTGGAAACCAATAAAAAAATTCAGGGAGGAGATTAAGATGAAGAAATAGGAATATTTTATTAGAAGATTATAGATAGAATTAAAGAGTTAGAATAGATTAGATAAAGAAATTAATAATTTATTGATGAAGAACTCAAAGGAAATATTATTGCGTTTTAATTAGAACTTAGGAATGGATAAGACAAGTTGAATTAGATGTTCAAGGAAACATTATTTTAAGGAAACGAGAATGATAGTTAAGTTGTTAATTAGATGATTAATAGTCATGTTGAATATGCTTATGAGTTATTGACTAGTCGAAGGGATGAGTACTAAGAAGAAGGAAATGGGTAGAGAAGTAGTGATCAAGAATGTACCTTAAACAACGACAAATAGCTACAGATCAGATAAGATAATGCAATCTCAGGGATTACTGTTGAAAAGGATTATTAATAAAAAATACAATAATAGAATTAGAGTGAAATTAATACGGCTGATTATAATAATAAAGCTTCAAACAACAATCACTGTCATAATGAACCAAACGAAGAAGATACCCAGCATATTGTTTAATTTTCACAAAACATAATTAATAAAAATACTAATACTCATCATAATAGTCCAATCCTAATAATTGACTCTCCTGCTTCTAGAAAGATAAAATCAAGGCAATTCATAGACGATCACACATCTAATTCCTCTAACTATCTAGAAGGTAGCACTCTTCCTTCAGATTATCTCTCTCATGACAGAACGAACTTGCATAATGGAAATAATCATAATAATGTACTTTCAAGCTATAATTGCTAGCCTTTTATGGTAGCAAAGCAACATCCATAATAATAATATGATGGCTCTAAGGTAGGATGTTCATAAGAGTTTGAATGGACATTTAATGGGTATGAAAAGGCTAAGAATACCAGGAGTTTCTTTAAGAAGCAGAGATACAGCGAAGAGAATCCATTATGCACAAAGCAGTAATTGGATGAGTTGTATTCGATTGACCTTGAAAATGCAAGACGAAAAGCAGATGAGTTGCTATTGAAGAATCAATTCAGTTATGATTCAGATTAGTATCAAATATTTGCTAGCTCCTTAGATAAACTAGCAATAGAAGATAAAGAAAATAAATAAGCTAATAGTAATGGATAGTAGTATGATCAGAAGAGAAATATTCAGGGAGTTGGAAAGAGCAGTTAGAGATAATTAGTAGCAGCTTCATTTGAGAAGAGAAAATCATCGATTAGTTAAGCAGAGCTGATCAAATAGCAAAAGAAGTGCTTTGCGTATTGTTAGAAGACAAATAAATCTCAGTAGTTGTCTAATCAGCAAGTTAGGCAATAGCCGTCAAAAGGATAAACGGAAATGGATAAGACACAGAAAAGAAAGGAATTTAAAGTTATGTTCAAAACAAAAAATCAAATTGATGAATTCAAGCAGGTTATTCTTGCTTTCGGAGAAGAGGAGATAACTCTCGAAGGGTATGATTATTCTGAAGCCTTCTAAGCTAAGAACATTCAGTAAGTAGTGGTGCCATTAAGCACTCTTTCTAAGCTAGATTCATAAAATGGAATAAGGAAGAATACAAATAATAAAGAAACAAGGATAATGTAGGAGATTAGTATGAATTTAAATAAAGAATAAATGAATCATAGGAACAATGAATTGTACTGTCTTGAGATAACTGTAATGAATAGAGGGATATGTTAGATTGCTGTAGGCTCTTAGAGACATTTCTTAGCAATACTTACGAGATTTAAATTGCTTTTTCAATGAACAAATAGGTTGGGATTAACTAACTCGTTAATTAACAAAATCTAAATGTAATAATAGTAATAATAACATATGGCATTTCTGATAAAACATGAAATCAATAATATTGTATTTATGTGTTATTGTTATAAAGTACAATTAATTGAGTGAATAACAAAGGGTGTGCAAGAAAGCATTATTAATAGAGAATGATATTTCTAATCTAATATTAGGCGGTTAATAAGTTTAAAATATTTGATGAGAGGGATTTTCGGAAAGAACAAATTAGGAGGGATTTAGACAATATTTAGAAGAATTTGAAATATCTGGAGTAGGCGGATAGTTATGATTTGAATAGAGGTAGAGATCTTTTAATTGTCGAAATAAATTCAATCAAAAAGCTGCGGGAATCAGAAGGGAAGAGAATAATTAATAAATAGAAACAGATTAGTTCTTCAAAATAGTATTATAAACAGACACTGTGTTGAAAAAACAAAACAAAAGCAAAACAAAACAGATCAATAGAGATAGATAGAAAAAGAAAGCAAATGAAAATTACTAAGTCACGTAGAGCTAGCTAAGGCGTATCAGCTATTCTCAAAGAACTTACAGTGAGTAAGACTAAGTCAATCAAGAAAACTAAGGTTGTCTAGAAGTAGGTCAAGAAGAATGTTACACCAAAAAATAAGGATGTCGTTGTAGTTGCTGATAGGGTTAAAAGGATTGGATAGAAAAAGAACGTATCGTAGAATGCCAAAAAGAACACTGCTATTGCTGTTGCTGCTGCGTAGAAGAAAGAAACAGCGAATTTACAGCTGAAAAAGGTAAAATTGTAATTGTGTTGAATAAAGATTTTGAGATTCATTTGAGAGAAGATTTTGGGGAGAAAAAGTAATAAATATTTGTGCATTTGCAGCTAGGGAATGCTGTCAAGAAGGCTAAGAAAGACAACGATCTGATGGATATTCTTGGGAAGCTCTTTGCCTCGCTCAAGAAAGCAACATCACATCAAAAGAAACTTCCCCCCATTCCAAAGCAATCTGTTGTTGTAGCACCTGCTGTTCAAAGCCAGAAACAAACTAAATAATCTGC
>Ga0302271_10000718_pt1 | contig 32605 bp, 18 predicted proteins | sample III_Bog_N1_1_FD_198767 | JGI IMG/M metagenome (GOLD analysis project Ga0302271, IMG submission 198767) | Peat permafrost microbial communities from Stordalen Mire near Abisko, Sweden - III_Bog_N1_1 | ecosystem: Environmental > Terrestrial > Soil > Wetlands > Peat | place: Sweden: Abisko... | reverse complement strand
TTTTTATATTTTTTTTTTTTTTTTATTTTTTTGTGGTTTTTTTGGTTTTTGTTGGGGGGGGGGGGGGGGGGGGGGGGGGGGGGTTGGGGGTGGGGGAGGGGATAGAAAAAGACACATAGCTAATGATTGAAGAAATGTTTCTAATTGCAAAAGATAAACTTAGAAATAAAGAACAATTAAGATGAAGTTGACTTTAAAAAGGATTATTTCAGTTGTTGTGATAATTTTATTGGGTGTCTCGGTGGCTTAAGAATGTAATGTCTATTCATAGTTGAATGAGAAAGTCAGAGTCGAGCTTTATGATTCATTGAAGACAGTTAGAAGTAATTTGAGTGTGGATTATGGTACTAGTGATGCTTCTGTGAGCTCTGGAGCAGACCTTGTCAGTGCTACCAAAATCAGCACATCATAGTATATTGGGAAGATAGTAACTTCTGACCAACTTTAAATTTCTTCAAGTGAGTTTGTGAGAATAGAAGTGACAACTAAAAACAATTTGTACTTCCTCTTCAGTTACTAGTTGGTCACTCTGCAGAATGACAACTCAATCTAAATCACTGTGGAAGATGAGGTAACATTGATATCATCCCCAGATAAGGTAAAAGAAGTGAGCTTCTCAACTGCGACTAAGGGCTATTTCTCAGTGATTACAAAAAATTAGGATGAAAATCTCATCGGCAGCTTCACATATTCAGACATAAAAGGCCTCAGCGTCAGAACCATGAAAATTGGGTTCAGAGTGAATCAAATCAAATCTTACTATTTTTGGGGAGAAGAGTACTTGGTTTCAACCACAACCGATCCCTAGGAACTATTCTCTCTATAAGCAGACCCAGGATACGACTGGAATCATCTCAGCAGCCTTAGCAACGAAAAGTGCCTATCTGGCAGCTACATGCTTTCTCCACTGTTTCCTCTTCTCTTTTGTTAGACTTCAACGGATAGCTACCAGATCTCTGCCTTCTACCTCCTGAACAATAAACTGACTCAAGTTGACTACACCCTGACCTAGCTCAATTCAGCTTAGTTTTCTAACATAATTGGATCTACTTCTCTGAATGGTGTGGTATTCATCTTGAGCAGCGACATAAATGACAGTAGCAACAGCAGCCTTTACGTAAGCAAAGTGCTACTGAATGAAAGTAGTGGCCAATTGACTGTGCAATCCTTCAGTATATTAGTACCACAAGGGTATCTTGGGTTAAGTTTGCCAATGTTTCTTTAGCCTGATAATTTGCTTGTGTGTTTCACTGAGACAACGGTGCTTGGATACAACATTGTTAATGGATACCTGCTTTTTGAGAGGACTACGTACTATCAGCAAAACTACTAGCTATTGAAGGTCATCAGCTGCTAATCTACTTACCAGCTATCCTATCTCAGCAACTAATCTTAATCTGCTGTTACACCCAACAACCTTGCAACTATTCAGTACTTAATGAGCATTCCAGCAATCACCTTCACAATGATTAACGAATTTACCTAACACTTTGATCTTAAGTTCAACTTCGGTTTGCAGAAATTTTCAGTTTATTCTACATTGTTATCTGAAAGTAATTAAGAGTTCTCAACGTATTAGTTCTATATCTATACGAATGCATTAGTTTCTGCTAATTCTTTGAAAGCATCTTTAAACTATAACATAGAGGAAAAATTTATTGGGTGGAATTTGAATTTAAGTATTCAATAAGTCTGGGCTGGAGATGAATATAATAGCTTGTTATATGGTATTGAATCAATTTCTCTGCTAACTAGCTATTTGACTGTGAATATTAATGGCGTTCAATCAACTAACTTTGAGATTTATCCGACTTAAGGAAACTATTTATTAGTGGTAAGCAGCTCTTCAACTTACCTAGCTGGTATTGCAATAATAAATTAATAGTACACCTTGAATACTCTGTGCTAAGAGAATGTCTTAGGAGCACTGGCAAAGAGGGATATCAATGGCTTCTTCAGCTACTCAGGCTCTTCGATGACTCAATAAATTGCTCTTCCCTTTCAGTAGTCAGCAGTCGGACAGACTAACTGCCTGTTCTCTTCGATTACTACCACTTGTCTGAAAAAAGACACCAATAATCTAGATATTCCTTTCTTGTTCGCCTCCGATGTGCTCCAAGCAAAAGTCTTCAGTCTCTGCAACTCAGACTTGACTATTTACACCTACAAAGCTTCTCCATTCAGCCTGGCAAACACACCCACAACAGTCTCTCTCACGTTTAAGACTGTACCAACTTAAATCCTAGCCATCTCTGGAAAGCTCTTCATCACCGATAGCAGTACTTATGTAGTTATCTACAACTATAATGTGTTCCCTGGCTACTCACAGACCATTAGTGTACCTTAGACTCTGGGCACAATTAGCAACTTAGTTCTGTACTCAAATTCGTATCTGCTGACAGTGACTCCTGAAGATGGTGAGTCTTCAGTTGTCTATTAATTGCTTTATGAAGACAACGCAGTTCCCTTACGAAGCCTCTTGCTTTTCGGGTACACTCCTAACTTCCTCGCAGCAGTGCCTCTGTATTAAACTCTATAATTGGGTGCTGTTCTCAACGAAGCATAAGCATTACCACAGATGCAAGAGTACTACGTTCTCCCTGTTACCAATGCAACAAGCCTTCAGAGCATTTTGGTCTTCAGACTCAACCTCGTAACAGCTAAGAATCAGCTGTATAAAATCCTTGATCTGAAAGCAACTCTCAATCAGAATAGAATATTTGCTACCAACACAGGGTATTTAGGATTTGTCGATAGTAAGAACAATGGATATTTATACACTTTGAAGTACTGGACTAGTTTTGTCATTGATGTTTAGATGAATAGTGCTAAAGCATTCCTGACTTAACCATGCCAGTTTTTTTATGCTTGGGTTTAATAGACCTCATCTGTTTACTTTTATCCATATGTAACTTTCTAAAAAGATGTGAGTGCTGCGAATGCAGTGATAAATCAAGATGATCAAAATGTAGTTGGCCTCATTGACTATTATGCTCAATTCGTATCTTTAACTAAAGCGGAAACAACTCAAGTCAATTTAACGAGTTCTGTCAGCAGCAATGTCTATGGATGGATACCAAGTAAAAAAGGTTTGAATTCCCCTATTGTTCCTTTGATAACAAATAGGATAGTGGCTATTGACTAGCCTTCACAAATAAAAGGCCTGTTTGATGCACTTTACTTCCTCCAAGAGGTTACCATAGTATCATACAACTCAACAGTCTAAGTTAGCAACGTACCTACCAATGTGCTTTATGGAAACCCTTAGCTTTTTTATGACCCTTCGGTGATGACTACCACTTACAACAACAACGACAATTCCACAACAGCCGTGGCTTACATCTACTCTGTTGCTTCGGATTACTTAAATCTAAAACAATCTCTATTTTCACTCTGCTTGACTGCAAATTACAACCCTTAGTATGCCACTCCTTCACTTGGAATGAACTAAAACACTGTTGTTAGGGCTGCACCTGACCTTGACCCTGAAGAGACCATCACTAGAATTTAGTCTGACCCACTCCTAGGACTTTTTTTACTCAAGAAAAATATACAAACCAATACCCAGTCTCTCTGTCTCCTAACCATCACCTCTGATACTTTCTCTTAAGATTGTGATTCTCTGGATTTTATTAATTCTTTGGGAATTCTAGATGTAATCTGGATACCAATCATGAAAATAAACATTATGGTCGCTGCTAATGGTGTGTTTTACTCAGGATTTTCTAAAACTGGTCAAAGCAAATCTTTCTATAGATATGATATCTATGGTGCTGCCTAAACCAACCCTTTTGCTTAAAACACCAAGACCTTAGTATTTGCAGGATCGATTCGCAGTAACTGTATCTTAGTCTCATATGATGGAATTAATGCTTTAGAATTATCTATTATTAAGAGTCAATATAGCTCTACTTCCTATAGTGTGCGATGGCTAAATGTATTTTTTGGAGAAAATAACTTGAAACTAACTGGCTAGGGTGTTGCATTATCGTAAACTGAAACCTTATTACTGGCAACTGATTTTGAAAGCAACTTAGCCTACAGCCTGATTTACTCAGATTATACAGGAAACCTTCAAGACAACAAAATATCTTACAATATTTTAAGAGCCTCATCTGGGTAGGCAGTATAGGATGTCACTACTCTTACTGGATAAGCCAAGATATCTCAGTTCGACGCATAATCCAACTCTCTTCAAATTCTGCTGAACAGCTACCCAGGAAAGATTCCAAAAGAAAGTACTTTGACGATTAATCCAAAAATTACTGTCTCTATTGCATCTCTAAGCAGCACTGATTTCGTCGGAGTAGGTGCTTACTTGAACTTAGAAGAAACAGTGATGAATCAAAGTAACTCAATCCCCATCAACATCGACTAAGACTCTTCTCATCATTCACATTCGTCTCTTTTCCAAATAGAATTTACATTCTGGACAATCATGCTTTATGTGATGATGTTGTATTGAATAATAATAATAATATTTTGTATTGTAATCACATATTCCAATCGTCGTTAGAACATTCCTAAAATAAAACATTTAAGAAAAAAATATGTTAACATTTTGGCTAGTTTGGTTTGTGAAAGGAAGGAAATACAATCTAATTTATTTTTGATTTTTTCAATTCTTACAATAAACTTCATACATTCTGTTGCAAAACAAAAATATAAAATGCAGTTTCTAGCAGAATAAATACTGTTTCCTCCTTATCATCTCAGATCTACTAAAGAAAATGAAGAATATACGTATTCGAGAATATCTCATCGATTTCAAACACACTCAGCACTAGAATCGCTTGCCTGAGTTCCTCCTTCATTTAGATTACAAATGCAGCCAAGAAGAATGTAAATATAAGTAATATCATAATCAGCTCGTAGCACATCAAAAACGTCTAAATTTACTGTGTGAAATCAAAGAAATCTCCATTCTTTTAGATAATGAACTTTTTACCTGCCGCGAACAAATCAATTATCGTATTGAACACTCTCTCCTCTTCATAAACTGTGTATGCCTAGAAATGTGCGACCATTTTATTATACCTATCTGTCACATCAGACAGCACTAAAGCTGCTTTCAAGTTCAAGACTATGTTCACAAATGTCTGCAATGCTGTCAGCAATCCATTTTAGAAAATCCCGTTTTATATCGATAAGCAATCCTAAACTGAATTAATAACCGTGAAGTATTGCTTGTAATTCTCATAAGGAGTGCATCCATTGCTGATCATCAACGTAAAGAAAAAGCTTTCATATTCTGATTATTCATTGGAGTTTTATTCTCGTTGTTGTTGTACTGCCTTGGTGAGGTTCGTGAATGTCGTAGAGTTATATGGGAAAATTCTCGTCGCAGCTTTAGCGTAATATGCTATTGTGTAAGGGTTTCTATCGAAGAAAAATAATTTATCCACGAAATAATAGGGAATCACTATCCCTGTCACAAGAGTCGCACGGGCTAGCTCGATAAATCCTAGTAGATTTGTGTCTAATTTCTGCTGATCGATTTGCTAGTTTGTGAAGATAATATTAGCGATCGGCTAGACGATGAGGATACCAAAAGCAACGATGGCGGCGAGAAGTAAGCGGATATTGAATTTCGAGAGGGATGTAGTTTAGGATATTTTTTTCTTTTTTTTCTAGCAGATAATTCGCTGCAGCTACGCGTATTCTTTGAAATGACCACCTCCTCCCCCAATAGACTAGAGGGAGTTAGTATTACCATTTAAATGCAGTAAAGCTACGTTTCTAATGAATACTCTCTACTACTCTTATGTATTATCAGTGATAATTTGGATTTACTCTGGGTCGTATGTTGAGAAGAGTTTCAGTACTCTCTCAGCTTAGGCTTGTAGTAACGCATAAACAACAATAACATCTAGAAAGGCAATCGCCGTGATTATCGCAACAACTGCTAAGGAAAATTCTACTAAGGTTGAAATTGTGGAATAGAGATTGTTCACTTAGTCTTACTACAGTCCCTGGATCGCTGTGAGGATAACTGTCATTCCAGGGAAATTCTAGTCGTAATCGTAAATTGGCAGCCAACCTAACGGGAAGGTAATCCTCTGCCATTGAATTTCTTCTACCCAAAACATCATGTAGAATATGCTTTTGGTGTAGTTTTGGTAAGTCGTGTAGGTTTTGTAAGCACCGAAGGTTGCAGTATTCTCAAGCAACTGATCGAGAACAACTAGCTCACTGGGGTCGGATTCTTAGCCGATATCGGAGAGCTATGAGATAAGACTAGCGAGAAGAGTGTTTGATTTGACGATTTAGTCAGCTGCGAGTTTCTGGTTTTAAGTGTTGGAAATGAACTAAATTGCAGGATATGCTGTTATCCATCCTACAACGACTTCTTTGGAGATTTAATTCAGTGTATTCCTCCAATTTAAGCACCAAGTAATGAAGGAAAATGCTCTTTTTTGTTTGTCAAATAAGATGTTGATTTCAACTTGCTCGACTATGATGAATAACGCAGAGACGAAGAAGAACATCAGCACCATAACTTGCATTTGCTTCAGTGCTAAAGGAGAGAATTAGCTCTTTCTGATCTTCAGAATTAGCGTTTTCTTGATGTTCCTATTGTACTCATTCGATGAAGCAGCTTTCGACCCAGTAACTGATGTTTGTTCTTGCTTTTCATGGTTTATATAGTTATTTTAATTACTGTTGTTATTGTAGTTTTTCTTATTGGAGCCTTAAGATCTTTGCTTTTTTGTATGTCCTGATTCTGCTTGATTAGTCCCACTGGATACTTACGCTTCACTTAAATCCCCTGTTCTACGTTTCATTTTAGCATACTATTCTTGTGGTTTCAATTCAGAGGATGGTAGCAGTTCTCTACCTGTTAACGATCCTTGCGCGATGAATAGATTTTCTTGGGAATTTGTGAGGATATCCTCAACGTTTCTTTTGGAATATGCACCTATGAGATTACTGTAAATATCGTTTGTTTATGAGTTACTGCGAGCAAACAACTACGATTAGGAGTTTGGAGTGGGATTTCCATAGTTTCCACGGGTAGTCAATCGCTGGAGAGTTGGGAGATTTCCAATGGAATTTTCTGTTTAGGGATGAAGGAATTACCCTTGCTAGTGCTGTTACTATTCTTCTTAGATTGCTTTGATGAATTAGATGCCATTTTTTAATTAATTATTGAATTTCTTAACTTACGCCATCGACTAAGAAGGCTACACGTAAGTCTTAGGGATCCCTAAGAAATTTTGCTTTATCCCTGACAAAGTATGATCTAACTAAGGATCCGTTGCCGTTGTGAAGGGTGAACTCCTATCCACCACATCATACCCTGTTCCTTCTTCGATATTATTGAAATTCAACATATTACTATTATTAAAAACTGAATTCTTCCCTGGAGCTGAAGCATTATGTTATACTGATGCTCCTCCATCTCTGAAATTACCTTCTAAGATCTTCTCTGACTCCCCTGCATCATGGTAATCTGCTAGATCAACTTCCTTTGATGGTATATTAAAAGTTCTGAACGCAAATGAAGTCGTGCTTGTGTTGAAATTCTTGGATATTTTTTCCATATGATTTTAATCTAAAAATTAAATCAGCGGGCCATCATCTCTATCAAATCCACATAGCTCTTCGAATTGTGGTGCTAGCTTGATTTCCAGCATGTATTTCTTTTCATCTTCATTTTCAATTAGCCTGTATGCTCTGAATTTCACACTGCCGATTCTAATTTGATTTATTTGATCGTTCAACACGCTAACTTCAATATCAATAATGTAAACATCGTTTTAAGTCAAATTAAATGACCTTCTTTTAGAATTATACGTCGTAGTATTTCCAACACTTTCCTTTACTGGTATGCTTTGAGTTTTTTTCACATTTGTGCTATTATTTAAAAACACATTTTTCTTAGGAAAAAACGCTATTGTGCTTAAGTCAAACGATCGAATTTTGGCATCATCTGGATTGAGTTTTGGGAGTAGATAATGAGAAAATATTGGAATGAACTCATCTATGGAGGATTTCTTTAAGTTATGCAAAGTATCGCAGAATTTCCCAAAAATATCCAAATGAAGTTTTTCAGAGCAACAATCAATTAAGCATAACCCAACAGCTTATTATGATAGATTCACTACCAACATAGCATCTTCCTGCTACTCTGAGGGCCAAATCTACCCGAGAATCCCTGCTTCTCCTGATTTTATGTCAATAAATATTTGAGTCTCAATTTCAATACCAAAGCAGAATCCGTCTTTTCGGATTGCAAATAGATTTGTGTGGAAAAAATCTAAAGTCCTTTACGATATCACACCTCTTTCTATGTATGCTTTGAGCATTTAGTTATGTTTGTCTCCAATGAACAACGGCATTAATGAACTTATGTTTCTACCTACAATTTCTTCTCTTGTGTACCCGATCATTTCCCTAAATAAATTTGATGTAAACTTGACTCTCCCAATATTTTCTATCATCAATGAAACTTAAATCACACAGCTAACGTCACTGGAGCCTTTCTACCTCGAATGCAGATCATCCATGAGATTTGTTAGCTCTCTCTTGAAAAGTTTTCTTTATTCCAAGGATTATTTTGCAAGCACAAAATTGTTCAATTTTCCTTATCCAAACACTGACCTTCGGAATGTACTTCTGATGCGTTCTTAGAACCCTGCTTGGTCTTAGCAGAGACTCTCGCAGAAATAGTTCGCAATGACTTCAAGTTCAATGCTGATTCCACAGGTTTTTATCGCGAAATACATGCCTTTTTCGATTTCTACTCGAAGGGATGAAAATGTCAAACCGAAATTCCGCAGTTTCTAGAGGAGAATTTTATCTTATCCTATGCATTTTAGGATTTCAACTTTAGCAGTCGCACAGCGCATGATTTATTCCGTGATTTCTGCTAATTTCGCTTCGTAGATGAAAATAGAATTAAAATCGATTTTCGTTTCAGAATCTTCCTTTGGATTGGTTCCTCTATTAGCATCATTGTTATTTGCTCCATTTGGCACATCCATAGCGTTCATTTACTTGTGTTGCTCATGCATTAAGTAATTTAAAGCTGATTCTTCTTCTAGATTAAGATTCCCCCCTTTTCTTCGTTTAATTTCAGCCACTCGAACTAAGAGTTTTGGATAATTTCTACTTTCTTCTAGAAGATAAAATAGATACCCGTAGTCGTTGAGAGATACAGTTCTCTAGGAAGCAAAATAGTTTTCATACAGTGCGCATAGATAAGCATGAAGGGATTCTTACTATTCGACTTCTTTCTCACTTAGAAATGAGTCGATGATGAACTGCTTCTCAGATCGTTCTGTAGATTTCTGCTGGGGATTTAACTCCACTGAGAGTCTATCTTAGAAGGATTCCATCTCGATTTGTCCTAAGAAAAACGTTTTTTCACTTCTAAAACTCGCATCAGATTTCTAAAACAGCAGTAGATTTCTAGCTACATACTCAATCTACGAGATCTTATTGGTTATTTCCCCATTTCGTTTCCTTTAGTAGTTCCCTCTATTGATCACCGTTGGCCCAACTTCTCTAAGCACATTTACAGCATTACTGGCTAGCACATGTAGATAAATCGATTTGGATCTCGTTTAATGAATCTTATTCCCTATCACAAAGCAAGGACCGATTGCACAGAGTAACGCTTGCACAAGCCATTTTTATTGTGAGTTGATCACATGTGTCATCACAAACACCACGAAAACAAACATTGTTGCATTCAGTGATATGTACAACTTGCACATGTGATGATTGTAAAATGGCATTTCCAACATGAATTAGCCGATGCCAATGACAGAAATGAACAATGGTGCTAAGTAAAGTAATTTCCTACTCATGTTTGTTAGGATAGCGATCAGCAGAAAGATAATCAACACCCGAAGGATTTCACCGGTGTCTTTCTTTCTTGAGGAGTAGTCCTCAATTTTGTAGTAGTTATTGTGAGAGTGCAGGAGGTAAATCAACCCTGTAATAGCGCAGACACCAAGATTCACGTACCCGACGATACCTCCTATGTTCGATGAGAAGTAACATCCTGGGATGATCTGTACACTGTAGGTTTGGATATACATGGCTAAGAATGGATTACGCATGAATTGTGATTATTTTGCTGAGTAATAGATGTAATACCCTATGAGAGTCAGGTAGAAAATAGCATGGAGAGCCATTTAAATCCGCACTATTAGGCGTTAATAGGATTTAGAAGTGTTTGCCCAGGAAACGTAGCGCAGTTATCCCATAATGTAGTCACGGTCGTAGAATTCATCGATGATCTCGTTGTTGAGGGAAACAATGAAAAAATTGTAGTATTCGATGAGGAGGATGAGTTAGCTAATCCAGAGGGATTTTTTGCATTTTTTGAATAGAGTCTCGCAGTTGTACACATAGAATTAGCGAGCATTATCTAATCGGATGATGCGGTTTAAGAAAGCGCGCATGTTCTGAACAAAAGTAGAATTAGAAATGTGTGCTTGTTGCTGTTATGTTATTGATTTGAATTTTATTGCTTTTACTTCTGAATAAAGTAATTGACAAAAAGATAATAAAAAGTAATGTGTTGCTTTGGGTTTTACATTGGGTTGTTTTTTGATTCAAGTATTTTTGTGATATATTTTAAGATTCTATAGCTAATCTTTCCAACAAAAAAACCTACAAAGAGATTTAATTCAATTTTTTTTTCTTTTTTTGAAGTTATTAAATCAATAAGAATTTTTTTTATAAAACAACAATAATTAATTTATCTGATTGATTTTTTTCTTTATGTTTCTCATCCGAATCTTAAACTCAATGCAGTATAATTCAATAAATTTAAAAAAAATTATCACAAACCCATTTATTTTTTAACAAATACCATATTTTGAAAGTTGGTTAGACATTATTTTTATCGTCTGGTTGGCTTTTTAGCTATTTTAACCTTGCGTTTACTTTCTTCTTAATCCATCTTCTTATTTATCTTTAAATTGCATCAAAATAATCCTTTTTCGTTTCAAATTAGTACATAATTATTTTTTTCTTCTCTGATTTCAACGAAAAACTTTGAAAGTTAATTTTTTTACAATCAAATATTATTAATTAAGTTTGCTTTCCTGTTAATATCTCCCCACCCTCCCTAAGTCCACTGAATTCAAACTGAATAATTCTTTTATCAAAGTATTATAATTCAGAGGATTGTTATTCTTTTTCTAAATTTCAGTAATTAAAATAGTAAGCCAAAAATAGTATGTTTTTGCAGTTTAAAAATATTCTTTAATTATTCTTTAAAGCACTCAAAAATCTGTTTTTTCATGTTATTTATTGTTTTTATCTATTTTTTTATATGCATGTGAATTCAATTATTGAGTACTTTTTTGGATTATAAGATGAGCTCATACATCTTAAAAAAGAAGTTCTTATAATTAGGGAGCGAATACCATTTTAAACAAAACTTTCAAAATTAATAATACCCCCACAGTTTGTCTGTTAGTATTTGAACTGGCTCGCATATTCATTATTTTCAAGAAAAGAGAGAGCTTATTTCAATGTAAAGTTAAGATCCAAAAAATAGTTTAAATGGGATAATTGAGGGAAGAAGGAATGATCAAGATGATTTAGTCGTATAAAAGTATTAAAATCATCCTTGAGCAATTTTTAAACACACAGAACATGAAATAATATATTTTTTGAGTAAACAAATAGATTAAAAAGCCAATCAAAGAATCCCATCCGTGCAGGTTTCTGTATTTTCTTCAATAATGCCCTCCTTTGCTGCTTTAAAATCAATTATGCATTGACCCTCTGCAATTGCTGCAAATAAGTCATTCACGTACTTGGCTTCGAAGTGTTTTTCCAACAAAAATTATTCTGTTTTCATATTATACACTTAGAATTAGAATATTCCTCTGTTTGCAGGCAGGTAAGCTTCAGGATGTGGTAATTTTATTATCTACACGTCTTTCCAGTCGATTCCTTAGGCTACGATTATCTTTTTCACTTAATACTTGGGATAGGCCATAGCGATCGTTGGGATCTAATCGAAGATAATCTTGAATCGTTTCAACAACCATTATCTAGTGAATTCAAGATTTTACTCAGAATCCACATAAACAGCTCCTACTTAGGCATCGAAAATGTCACTTAGTATCTGCAGCTAAGGATGGTATTTTGAAAAAAATGACATCTAAAATGATGGGGTTGTCTCCCATGAAAATCTGAATTGTTGTGCAAGCCCCTTGAGGTTATTTCTTAGATTGACATAAGCCAGATCAGAGGAGATGAGCACGACCTGCTCGACTTTAAGGATGCTTCCCATGAGTCCCTTGATCTATATTGCTTGAAGGCTTTCAAGCATCTCTGGCATTAATTCTGAGCAAAAATAAAATACAAACAAAATCAATTAAAAGATGATATTTTCCAAAAAACAATAGATTATCCTTAAAAGTTATGTTGTTGTACCTTGCTGATGTTTTGCATATTTCCCAGCAATTTCTTAAGCCATAATCCAAGAAAAAGCAGCTGATCCAATAAAAGACAGTCTATCGTAAGCAATGTCAGCGATTTCAATTACTCCAAATAATTGAGTTGTTTTTTCAATCATCAATTTTTTTTCATTGAATGTGCTACTTTCTTCATTCTAGAGTCTCTGTTTCAATTCGCTGATGTACCTTGAAGCTTTGAGAAGATCGCCTCTGCATGATGAATGCGTCAATGCCATCTACAGAATCCCGATATCCTTGAACTCATATTCTAGGTCATTATTACAATATAAGTCAAGGTTCTTTATTCTATCTTGTTTTTGTGCCAGGTATATTTCCTTTGACTTCAAGTTAAGTGAGAACTTAAGCTTTGGTATGAATGAATCAGTTAGCTTTAGGGCATTCAAGATCACTTAACTGGCGTAGATTTGCTTTTACTAAAGCTATTCAGGTAGGATATTAATTTCTTGGTTCAACTTCAAGTGCTCACCTACCAATGCAAAGAGACAATCCGCTAACTGGAGATTTCTGAATTCTGCTAAGGAGTAGTTATCTGTGAATTTCTTAAAGCTTTAGTTTAAAGTCGTTTCATGGATGCTCTCAGCATCTACTAGATTCTTGTGGATCCTAGAACTTAAGATATGAATGCATGGTGCTAACACGAACTTTTCCTAAGCGGAAGTTGGGAGGTATCTGAAGAGTTTCAATTCCACAGCTTTAGACATGGCATATGAATTTGAAGTTCTTAGTTCTAGCTCTCCTTGAAGGATACTAAGGCTAGAATCGATGTTACCGATGAGGATTCTCATAGCAGCATCGAATTCAAATATGCTTCTGCCCAGGAATGACATTTCTAAGAATGAAGCAGTCGTTTGATCGCTTCTAAGGATTTTCTCGATTTATTAGCAGCTGAGATGGTTGATGGGAAAATTCTTTCTTTTTTCAAAAGAAGTGATCTTCTTGCAGGGGGCATATTGATGTGTTAATCCTGAATGAAGAGGCAGGTTCAATTACAGGATTTCCTCCTCTGAATTTTCAAAATTCTTTTAGCTATTTTCACAGAAAATTTCAAGTTTCTTTGAGATTTTTTCAATTTTCAAGTAATCTCTGATGGATTCGAGGTTTGTGTTGAGTGTTTTGATATCAGCTTATGTAGTGTCGGCGATTTATTGGGTATGCAAAGGCAGATGCGAAAGGGAAGGACTTTAGAATAAAAATAAAACCTTATCTTCAAGAAAGAAACTTTCCTTGCTGTTATTATTGAGTTTGTTATTCTTTTAAAGGAAGATCAATTGATAGATATCATAGACTTTATCGTGGGTGATTTCAGTTGGAGAGATTCCTAAGATGTTTAGGTTAACTCGCTCGTTTATGCTTCGGAGCTGATTCAACTCAGTTAGGGTTAACACCTAAAAGGAGAAAAAAAAGCAATTAATTATTTGGATTTCTCTGTTATTTGCTTACTTTTTCTTGAATTAATTGAAATCTTAAGTTTGGTGATTTGAAATCTCCTAATGAATTCTCCGTAAACAGAACTTACACTGAAAGCAACTCATTCTATGAATTATACACATTATACACATAGAACACTCTTTTGTCTGGTTCTGGCTTGCGTTTCTACTGCAAGAATACTTCCGAAAGCACAATTCTGTAGAGTTTCTTGTAAGTTGGAGAGGCTTTGAAGTTAAGGATTTGTTTGTTTCTAGGAATGAACAATTCCTTCACATATTTCTCAAAGATTTTCTGATATTGCGTGCTGAACTGCACACCGTGATCATCTTCTCCGACACCATAATAGAATCCCTTACTGAAGGACTAACGAGGACGTAAATCCTCAGTCAGATAGTCTAAAAGAACAAACACATAAAAATAATCCATAAAAATAAAATATGATATCATATCTAGAACCTAAACATTCTTTTCAAAGCAATTATGTTTGCATACTATTCCTGATAAGGCTCTTGACTGCAATGAGACAAGCCAAACGTTCTGCATCTTGCTTTCTTTTAGCTAGCTTGCTGATGTTAGAGTGGAGATTTCCTTTGATCGAAAATGGTAGCACAACGATACTCAGAAACAAAGAGTTGTTTTCGCTGTGGGAGATAAATAGATTTGTCAGCTTCCTAAAAATATCCTAAAAATTTTTTTTGTGTTTTACTTTGTTCTAACCTCGAAAGTGTCAATCTACGGGAAAGATTAAGCAAATTCATCTTTGAGTTTGACAGCCTGGCAGAATTATTCGATAAGCTCCTTAGACCAGAAGGTATTCACACACGCACGGGTGCTTTCAATCTCAAATTTCTCAAAGAATTCTTCCTACATTTCATCCTTGAAGTACTTGCCGATTTCTAGATAAAGAGAAATCAAGAAAAAAGGTGAGGGCAATTGGATTTGTAGTTGATTAGGAAAAATGCAATTACTTTAGAAGTATTTGTCTTAAATTTATTCTAGAGATAGTAAGGATAACTTCTAGAATTATGTGCGAATTTCTTCAGATAGTTTCTCTAATAAACTGACATCCTGTTTCTGCTTGGTGGCAAGAATAATAATCCTCAATAGAAGCTCAAAGGAAAGTTATTTTTATTATTGCATTTTTTGTTACTTGAGTAACTTACGGTTCTAGGACCCAAAATGAACTATTTTTCGCTCTTGCTCTGCCTTTCATCTAAATGAACTATCTTTAACTAATAATTCTACTAAACGCTACTACTGAATTGCAATTCGGAATATCAAATCCTTCTTCCGCTACACTTGTACTTATGAGAATGCGAAATTATTTATTTCTGAACTTCTTTATCGTCGCTAGCTGATCTTGGAATTTCTGCTTGATTGAGAAAAATTATCCAAATTCTTCTTTCTAAATAGGCTTTTCAGATGCTTTCTTCAATAAACCCTATTCTATTTCTTTGATCAACTATGAATTCATCTCCGTTTCTATTTTCTAGACTTCTTAACTGTTTTTCTAGTTATTCTTAGATGCTGCTTAGAAATTACCTTTGGGAAAGAACATAAAAAATCAGATTACAATTAAGATAATTCCCCTTCCCTCCTTCCCCTTATTCTCTCTTTCCCTGTTTACCTTATCCCATGATATAATCAGCATAGACAATCTACGACAACGGATCGACTGTGTTCAGAGATTTCTGAATAAAACCTGTCAGATATTTTACAACGATTTTGCTGTTGCAGAACACAAGCTGAAGGTTATCATTCTAATTAGTGGAGATTATCTTAATCAGATTATAAGCCTTATCTGAAGAAAACTTAAGATCTTCATATTTCTTAAAAAATTTTTGCTGCTCTTAAAGAAACCCTAGAAGTTCAGTAATAAATTCTTTATCTCGTGCTTCTCTGAACTCATTCTTTATTAGTTCATTAGCTAGATCTTCCAGTAACTGTGAAATCACACATATCCCTAAATAAACAAAAATCAAACAACATTGTCTTATAAATCTAGCTGTTTGAACAGTATCATCACTTACCAATTTAGAATATGAGAACATATATTTGTTCCTCGAGAAATGAAATAATTGTCTTCAGGATTGATTTCGCACCCCTCGATATTTCATGGAAATATTTATTAAAGATGATCTGCAATTGATTTTGCATGCTATACACTTCAGGACAGATCTAGTCGACTTTCTAGAACAGAGCTGATTTGTCAAGCATACCCTTGATGTTGTTCATCTCGATGTAGATGTGGTCCTTGTACTCAAGCAAGATCTAATAGTACTTAAACGAATGCTTGATGTCTTGTAGATTCTGTGAGACTTTCTCTAAATCGTAACGAGCAAATTAGCAATCAAGACTACAACCCATTCGTAGCATGCCACCTTGAATATCCACTTGTTTTATGGAGTTTTTGCTGTTGGAGTTTGCAGTCGCAACAGGAGTAGCCGTCAAACCAAGAATCAAAGGGAGTTCAAGAACTTTACTTGCGGCTTGCTTTCTGAAAGTAAACAAACAATTAATCCATCTAGAAATAACCTAAGTTTTGACTGCAGGAAATTCTCCAAAAATTCGATTCCTTTATCAAAAAAATATCTCTCTCTTACTTGTATTCAAAGTAGAACTCCTTCATGATGAGGGAGAAAGGATGGTCTTTCGAAGCATTGTGACACTCATCAAATATCACCCTCTTGAACTACAGCAAATCAACATATCCACGCCGCAGAGAATTCAAAAACACTTGAGTCGTGAAGAAGATAATATCCGCAGATTCTATTTTCCTTTTCCAGTACTGCTTTCTCCAGAAATCGATGTTTTACTTGCCGTGAAAGTGAGCTAACCGAATATTTCTAGCTTCTGTTTTGATCTCAAACATGTTTTCCTTTTTGAAGTAGCTCTCAATCCCTCGGATCTAGGAGGCATAAGCTTCATGCTGTTGCTCTAGAAGATTCACTTGATTAGCTAAAAATGCCACCTACATAAACACAACATATTATTAATGCACTATTATCCCTTGATATTTGTTACTTTCGATCCAGGGTATTTCTGCAGCGTGTAGTAAGCTACCATCAGACTAACAAGCGTTTTTCCTGTGCCTGTTTCCTGGAAAACAATGTAATTTCCGTCTTTAGCAGCTTCAAAGATTTCTAGCTGGTAATTCCTCGGTTCGATAGGTAGAAACTGATACTTACTAGCTAGATGTTTAGCCATCACATCTGCAAAGTTCTTGTCTTACATCCCTGAGCTAAGGACTATGTTCTCATTCACCAACATGTTGTTCTTTTGAGGTTCTTATGAGGATGATTATTAAGCCTTCTGTGGCTTGAATATCTCGTCAATATCTTTGAATATTTGATTTAACTCTGATTTTTCCTCTTCATCATTAGAATTATTACTAATATCCTTGGGTTTATCTTGTGCATTCAACGCACTTTAATTCTCTTCGATTCTTTCCTTCAATTCCCTATCTCTGAACGAACTATCCTGTGAATGTTAATATTTACTATCAAAGGTCGATCCTGAGAGACCACTATGCTCTGATCCAACATTCGATTTCTGATTCTCTCCACTGATAAGTTACTCCTTCATCTATGTGTCTTACTTCTTTGCAGGCATAACTTTATCAATCGTTTTATTGATCTCCAGATATTCTATTTCATTATTATCCTTGCTGTTGTTGGGGATATCTTTATGATCTACACAGGAAACATTCATCAAGAACACACTCGAGATATTTGAAGAACCTGAGTTTTCAGATAAATTCTCCTTGGGTTTGCTGATTAATTCAGATGGTTTGTTCTCTTGATCGCAGAAAATAATTTCATGATCCAAATGGTTTTCTCCTTCTTCTCCTTCAGAACATTATTCTATTTTATTCTTTTCATCAGCTTCTTACACATCCAAACCATTATAAATAGTCTGATATTACTATTGTTATCCCTTTTATCCTTGATTGAGACAGTCCATGATTCTATTAATTGTCTCATCTGGCTGTACAGGATGGGATTTGTCATATTTTTGTTAAGACTGAAAAGTTTCATTCTTTGTGATTTCGCTGATATTGCTTAATTCCAGATCAGGATCTTCATGATGATGGAAGTTGATCAGTATTTTCTTATCTTCCTCTTATTTTTGCTCTCCATGGCTGTCTCCTTTATCACTTTCAAGGAGATCTTTGTGGAAGTGCATTCTTCGTTTTTTTCAGTTGGTTTTGAGCTAATACCCCTAAATCAATTGATATTTCTTGTTGTTTTTCTTTTCTTTTTCTAATATTTAAGTTAATTATTACTAATTACCCATCACATCACAATTGCGCGTTAAAAAAGGGAGAGACTCAGATTCTATTGGATAGAAAGAGTTTCCTTTCGAAAAATAAGAATAAAGAATATTTACTAAAAATTGGTTAATTTTATAGATAGCACGACATTCTAAAATTGAAGGCTTAAATGAAAATAATTAGAATAGACAATGCTTCAGAAAGACTTTATGTCTTTGAAATATTACTTTTTTCTTTTAATTAATAATGATTAATTTAACAAAATTCTATTTTCTTTTAAGGTATTCCTCTAATTTGATTATTGTTATTGGTAAAAAGATAAATAGATTTTGACCAAAAAATGAAATATTAAGATGTCTATCCCAAAATGCTTGAAGAGAAGTTAAATTAAAATCAGCATTATGATGGGTGCCTCCAAGAATATTTCAAGGATAACACAGAGAGAAAAATACATAACGCATAATTAAATCCAAAAGTATAAGCTTATTCTATTAAGCTCAAATGTTCATGACCTTTTATAAGTCTGAACTCATAATTTCTTTCATTCTCCATATCGACTTAGTTTCATATTTTTTATATACAGATATTATTGTCTCATTTACTAGTTGCTGAGAGGTTTCTCATTTCTTGCATTTGTGGATTCTCTTTTTGATGTTTGTGAAGTTTAGCTATTTATCTTCTTCTTCATCTTCGCTGTCCTGAAATAGATAAAATAAGCGAAAACGAAAATATAAAAAATTGTATTTCACTTGCGAGAAATATTTACTTGCTTATGATGATGATGTTCTTAACCATTCTTCTTGTTCAGCTGCTACTTGCCAACAACTCCTCCATCATCTTCTTTGTATTCATCGTATTTATCGTTATTATTGTTGCTCTCATCATTCCCATTGCTATTATTTTATTAATTTCTAAACACCTCCTGTTTCTGCAATTACTGACTGACTTTTTAGCTGTGTCCTTATGATAGACTACATTCAACATCTAATCGCATTGAGTTGCTATGTACATCATCAGTGATTTAGCTTAGCTAGCTATTCCCATCCTTGCTATTATTGTTAGTATTGTGATTATTTTAGCTTTAGGGATTATTGCTTAATGCATTGTAATTAGTAGTATTTGTATTAGTAGTTAATTAGTTGTTTTTGTGATTTTGTGGAATATTGCCATATGGAGAGTTATGTTTCTGGAATTGCAGAGCAGCTATGAATCTAATATTATTCTTATCATCGTCATCTTTATCTTCATCTTCTTCCTTGTGATTGAAACAACCAACTGGTTGCTGCTACTGCTGTGAATTCTATTCAACCATCGTGACTAGCTCTTAAATAGCTTAATCTTGCTTTTCGATTTCTTCTTCTGCTGCCACTAATAAGGCCTCTAGTTCTGTCACTCGATCTCGAAGCTTATTTGAGAGCAAATATAAATAATAAATTCAAAGTCTAATGCCTTTTTATGCTTGGATAGTTGAGACAATCACAAATAGAATTGGATTAAACAGCCCTTTAAACTTCAAGATATTTTATTTGTATGTTAAAAAACAATCATTTCTATTTTCATTTCTTTCTGTTCTCTTCTCTTACAATCTCATTTTCCTCTATTGCTTACTAGAGTAGCTACTCAAACTGTGCATGCCCTCCTGCAGCACTCATCCCACCCTCCTTTATTTGTTGCTTCTCTGCTTATATTAGCTCTTTCTACTTCCCTTTATTATTATCCAAAAAATATCCACTTTTTTATCGATTCGCATCATGTAATCTATTTAATAATCCCTCCCCCTCTGATATTGTTTTTTTCAAACAAAATCAAAGCACCCACCCGCTGCATATGTATCTCAGAATTTAATGGGAAACAAACAGCATTACATAATGCAGAAAATTAAAAGAATCTCCCCATGCAGGGGAGCGTAGCAAAAGACCAATTCGAAACAAGATAATGCGTAGGCATAATTATTCTTGGATTTGTTTTTGGTTTTATCATAATTTGGTTTTGGATTGTCTGCATGTTCCTGTATTTGAATATCCTTGGAATTGAGCTATTTATCTGCCAGAATCTCAAGATATCAGAAGTAATCTTTAATAAAAAACTAAAATCAAAGTGAAATAATAAAAAAAAGAACATACAAACAATGGAAAAGAAAGAAGTAGCTATTATCTCTGCAGCAAGTCTCCTTATTGGCTTAGGCTTAGGCAGTATTCTTAAGACACAATCAACATCATCTTCAAGTGATAAGATCAAAGCTAATGTCAAGAATTCCTACAAAAAAGTAGCTTAGAACTCTAAAAAAGAGAATTTCGGTGTGGCTTGCTGTGGTGTTGGTACTGCTTGCTGTCCTGATGAGCAAGAAAACTCCTCCAAGAAAGAAACTCAGTATAAATGTGGAGAAATCATGTGTGAATCTTATGAAAATATCTCCGGATATGACAAAGACGCAGACCTTGCTTAAGGTTGTGGGATTCCAACATAATTCGCTGGGATAAGTAAAGGTGATGTGGTACTTGATTTAGGAAGTGGTGCTGGAATTGATTGCTTTGTTGCTAGAGAGCAATGTGGTCCTGAAGGGAAAGTAATTGGTTTGGATTTCACTGAAGAAATGATCAGAAAAGCACAGCTAACTAGTGACAAGAGAGGGTATAGAAATGTCGAGTTTAGATTCGGAGATATCGAGGACATGCCGATTTTGGATGACTCAGTCAATGTTGTGCTCTCGAATTGTGTGATCAATCTCTGCTCTGATAAGAAACAAGCTTACAAGGAGATCTTCAGAGTCTTGAAGAGCTAAGGACATTTTTCGATTTCTGATATTGTCATCGAGGGTGAACTCCCAGGGAAACTAAGAAAAGCTGCTGAAGTGTACTCCGCATGCATTGGTGGAGCACTCAACATCAACGATTAACTCTAGATCGTGAAAGACCTCGGATTCAGTGATGTCTAGATCAAGAAGAGGAAAGTTATTGACATCCCAGATGATGTGCTCTTGCGATATCTCAGTAAGAAAGAACTCCAAGCGTTTAGAGACTCCAAGACACTCATTTTGTCGATAACATTGGTTGCCTAGAAACCTTGAGAAGTGACTACACAAATTTGTTTTAATAATGAGTTTATTTAGGATGTATGAAGTACATAACAAAGTTAGACTATTATTTTATAATTTGCATTATGATTATACAGAGTAAAAATTGAAAGAGAAGGATATTTAATAATAGTGTGAACTTTCCATTATTTTAATTTTTTTTAATTTTGGAAACATTAATGCGATTTGAGCTTCCTACACTAATTTCCAAATGTTTGCTGGAGCTCATTTTTTCCTTCTTCTTTAATAAAGTCTAATATCTTAAATACTTATTATGAAGTAATTATTTCTTATTATTCACAGAAACTTCCATTTTGATTGCAATCATCTTTGGTAGATTTTATTGAATATCTCAAATTATTAATTGATAGAAAATCTTCAATTATGATTTGTTTAATTTATTCTCCTGCGATTCGCAGTAATATTTTTTTCCGCCCTACGCCTAAAAACAGGAATCGTTTTCAAAAGATAATTCATAAATAAAGATGAAAAAACAAAAAGGAAACTATTATTCAAACATTGAAAAATAAAATAAAGAGAAGATGACAATGCAGTAAAAGCAATGTCTCTCTCTCTCTTTTCAGCTTCTTTAAATGAATTAAACTCTTTTTTCAATATTTAGATTCATTATTTATGCTACAATTTTCTAAAAACACCCTTTGTGGATGATCATAACTATGATACTTCGTTAGCTGATCCGCAATCGATAAATTAGAAATTCATCAGAATATATTAGCTTTATCAAAACACAAAAAAGTATTTATTTATAAAGCCAACCCCCCTCTAAGCAAATTGAAATAAACAATAGAATCAAAAAAGATTTCCTTTTATCTCTTAATTTTAAGCAAAAACTCTAAAGATGGCTTCCAATACTGCAATCTCCGAAAAATTCTCCTGTCAAGAAATGTTCATTAGCGACTACAATCTCCATTAACTGCGTGCTTTCGTGTCTTCCCCAGCTGCAAACAGTCTAATTATCCATGCTGATACTCATAAATCCATAAATTCAAATGCTGAACAATATCTCAATCAGGCTATTCAATCAGCAGCTGAAAATACTTAAATTCTGTAGCTAAAAATCAACAAACGCATCACTAAAGCTACTAAAACTGCATATGAAGAAGAAGACGAAAAGAACATCTAGATCCTGAAATACCTTTAAAATTTCAAGCATCTACACGATCTTGACATCTAATTCGGATACAAATCTAAACTGGATCCTCAATAAATCAGTAAATCATTATCAACATCAGAGTCTAACCTGACAAGATTCAGAATCGAACTAGGAAGTGAAAGCCTTAAATAATATGTTTTGGAATCATAGTTTGGCATAAAATAAATGCTTATTCCCATGGATAAACTCAGCGATCTATCTATTCATATCGCAGATAATAATAATCTCCAAGAGAAGGGAGCAATTCAATTAGCTGAAGGAATCGCAGTGCATGAAGGATTATTGAAACTAGATCTTAAAATTGGAGAATTCAATTAGATCTCCTCCCAAGGAATCAAGGCAATCATGAAAAATGTTGTGTAGATGAGCAAGCTGACAGCGTTTTCTTTTGAAATAAGTGACACAAACAACGTAGGCACGGAAGGGATGCTCAGCGTTATCTAGATGGTAGAAGGTTTCGCTTGTAGAGGAGATTAACTCAAGTTAAATATTGCTGATAGAAAAGGCATAAACTCGTAGTCTCTAAAAGCGTTATTTGCAGCCTTTTCAGAGGAAAGCAAACTGATTAAAAAGATAACTCTAAGACATCTTGAGATAATTATAAATTCACTGTCGATTCTAAACAGCAAATCATTCTTAGAAACTGCATTTGCACAATGCTACAATCTGGAATCACTGACCCTTGCAATTCTTGCTGAGATCGAGATATCATAGAAGATCCATCCGATATGCAGTCTCATCTCAAGTGTTACAAATCTCAAGCAGTTAAGGACTCTCAATCTGATTATTCCTAAAGAATGTAAGTTTGATTTAGAAGCTATTGCGCTCTTAGGGGGATAGATTAAGTAGTTAGCATAGATGCAGTCTCTGAGGATTTCAATTGGCGCAAGTAATAGTTTAAAAAAAGCTATTAAAAAGAAGAAAATTACAAAAGCAGTGAAAGGTAAGGGTAAAAATACAGCGTAAAATGATAAGAAAGAAGAAAAAATGGAGGAAGAAGTCAAAGAAGATATTCTTGAGTCAGAGCCAAAGCAAGCTTGTCTCCGAAATCTACTTGAAGGTATTGCTAGCTTGATCTAGCTGGAGAAACTGGATTTGGAAATTCATAAGGATAATCATCTAGAAGATGAAGGCTGGGAATGTCTCGGGGATATCTCTAAGCTAAGGGAGTTGAGAGTCAAACTCAGTAGTGGATGTGGTATTTCAGATATGTCTCTGCATGGCTTGGCTAAAGTGATATCAAATTTGGCTAATTTAGCAGTTTTGTAATTAGATATTGGTGAGGAAATCGAGATTAGTAGAAGTGCGTTAACTGAGATGTTTGAGAATCCCCGTAGATAAAAAATGAAAAGGTTTTAGAGCTTGAGCTTAACGATTGGTTAGCACACTGAATGTGGTGACGAATTACTTATTACATTGAGTAAAACCCTAGCTTTTTCAGTGGATTCGTTAACAAATCTTTCTTTGAGTTTCGAAGGCTCAAATGGCATATCAAATCAAGGAACAATTCATCTTGCTGAGTGTATACAAGGATTGAAATAACTGCGTGTTTTATCTCTGGGAATCTGTGAGAACAATGAAATTCATGATGATTCATTGGTGAAGTTAAATACTTCCATTGAGAATCTGAAGCACCTGCAAAAACTTGAAATTGAGTTCTTATCTGCGTTATCAGTAAGTGTAAAAGCTCAACTTGGACTCTATGGCGTAATTGCAAGCCTTTCTTAAAAGGAATTATCAAATGTCAATATTGTAGTATGTAGCAGAGAACATTTAGAAATCGTTTCTGAAAGAATAATCAAAAAATAGATTGAGCAACCAGCTTATAGTACAAAATCTAGCTTTAATTTCTGGAATTATCATGAAAAGCCACTCCCAAGATTAGTTGTAAACACACCTTAAGGAATCCAATGTAATTTGAGTCTGAATAATCTCTATTCGTTGGTAGAGTTACCTGAAGGATTTAGACTCTTACCGGCGAATCTAACAGAATTAGAATTGACTCTACCAACAGCAGTAACAGCAGCAGCTAAGAATACTAAAAAAGCTAATCAAGGATAATAAGCTATTAAAGTCGACAAAAAAACCATCAGTGAGAATTTATCTAAAATCCCAGAGTGTTTCTCAAGCTTTCCCTGCTGCGGCTACCTCAATATCTCCATTCCAGAATATCTCATAGAAGAGCTATCATTTGATTCACTAGCAGCTGGGATCGGTAAAATGCATTTTCTTTCAGAGTTAAAACTGCATGTCAAAGCGGAGAAGCTCTCACTGACAGCTGCGTAGTAACTAGCAAGCTTGTCTTTTCTGGAATAACTTACCCTGGAACTTGAATTATCGTAGAAATATCCATCAACAGAAGCAATCACTGTGATTCTCAGACCATTGTTTATTTCGAAATATCTCAAAGAAGCTGAAGTGTATGTTTCATCGTTCTGTAGCTTTAAACTGAGAATCCTCAAAAATCGCTATGAGAAGGAACTCATCCCGATAGCTTAGAATCTCTCCGAGAACTAAATGAACCTCAAGTGTACCTTGGAAGTGAGCTAGGTTGCTAAGAAAATACCTCCCAAGGATGATAGTCTTTGTCATATTGGGAGATTGCTTTCGATAGCAACAATACCTTATTCGACGATCTTGATGAGAATGAAAGGATATTCAAAACTTGATACGGAATCTATGAGTGAGTTTGCTAAAGGACTTGCAATGTAAACTTCGCTTACAGAGCTGGTTTTAGATCTTTCAACTGTTTTAACTGAAGGCGTAGCAAGTCTGGTAGAAAGTTTAAAGACTTTAAGTGAATTAAGGAAGATAAATGTGTCTATTGATTCAGATGAATCATTCTCTCTTGGACCAGCTCTAGCAGTCATGGATAACTTCAGCTTATCAAAACATATTTATTCGAATAATATAGCTATCAATGGTAGTGTGATACTCTCAAACTAATAGTCTATTAATTCCCTTTTGATACCTTTGCTTAAAATCTATCCAGGCTAATATGGAATATTTAAGCCAATTGAAAATACCATAAATTATCATTCAGATAGCACAGAACTGTCTACAATAGCGAGTACCTTGTAAAGATAGCAAAAGAATAATTAATTGAATCATCTTTCTCTGGATGCAACAACCATCCAAGGCAATTGGTAATCGTTCGAAATACAGCTTTCTTGCCTTTAATTGGTATGCATAATAGATTCATTTCTAGTGACTCCTTCGTTAAGATCGTTCTCCTTAGAATCCATGCTAGCTAAACTACCTAGACTTAGGACGGTAAAACTGCATCTCAGCAGTAAGATAGCATCGGGAAGTAATTCAACAGCAATTCAATGTGAAGAATAAGCAGAACAAGGCTAAATATATCCATCATTTGGCTCATAACTGAAGTCCTTATCTCAAATTAATTAGTTAGATCTCAAATTGGAGGATTTTTCGTTTGGGGAGGATGTCATTGGAGCTGGATTATGTGAGGGAATAAACGGGATCAAGAATACTTTGACCAATCTAACCATCACATTTATCAAGTAATCATATTTGAAATCTGAAGGGCTAATAAATCTCTCAGCTGCGATTGCATCATCTTCTAGTTTAAAGGTAGTTTGCTTGGAATTTCTCATGAATGAGTAGGACGATTACTTGACTTGCATTGAGATCTTTAGAAAATTTGACAAAGCAAAAAAGAGCATTTCACTTCAAGTCGGGTTAACATTAGCAGCAGGCAGAGGAAAATGCGTCCTGCCGTAAGGTAACAATTAAGATCAAATCAGAAATCAAGGGAATTATCCTGTGAAGTTCAGTCACTTGGAAACGGAATGGAGAGTTGATCTTCTCAGAACAGATACTGAGTCGACGGAGTAGAAGAGTTAATCTCTGCTGCAGTGCTTGAATGAATCTTGGCAAGATTTGTGTTATATTGAAATGCTTCTTGACTACGAAGACAGGTAAAATATTGCTAGGAGCGATAATTTTTTGCAGGAGCTATTTGGGTTTCTGTCGATCCACAGGGAGAGGTGTCTAAAGCAATTGAAGCTCGTTGTGCTAATCAGCAAAGAAGGAGATTTTATCTAATTTAAAGAAAATGCTCTGCGAAACATTACATCAGTTTACTCGCTTGATTTATCGTTTAAATTACCAATTAGCATGACACATTGCATTCGAAGTTCTTTTGATGATTTCAAAAAGTTCTGGTAACTGTTCCTCTCGTATCTAGAGAATATACGCTGCTTGAGAATATCTGCTAACGTTCCAGGTTTTGCCCGTTTAGCCAAAAGAAAACTAAAGAGACTGGTTTCCTTTGATTTCAGTAAAGCTCTTTGAAAGAAATAATAATCTAAAAAATATTTTGAAAGAATAAATGCATTCTTTCTTTTTTTCATTTGTTCGAGAAATTGGTTGAGTGTACTGAAATACACCCTGAATCAAGAATTCGACTTTCAATTGGTATTAAATTATTTTCTAAGGGAATTGTCACATATTAGTTAAGGTAGACATGATTCCAATCCTATTTTTATTAATCTAATTTACCATCACATGAAATCCTTCTTAGAAAGAAAAGTCATGCTAGTTCGTGATCTCTGAACTTGTTTTTTTATTAGAGGACAATATTAATCAAAGAACACAAAATTTATTTTGAATTTAATTGTTAAAAAATCAAATAAAATAGATGAAAGCGAGTTCTTTATCAAATGTTCTATTTCTTTCAAAATCTTGTAGTGATTTATTTGATTGGTAATAAAATTCCTAGAACTCTTTGTTCTAATATTATAGGTTTCAAAGTTTTAATTGTAACAGCAAATCAATATTGGTTAAATTCAAATAATGGAAATTCATTCATTTTTCACTCCATGCCATACACATACAGTAAATAAAATAATCAAGGGCACTCTCCTGGAAGAGTAAAATAAACCCCATTTGTATTGCAAGCCAAGCAGGAATTCAAGTAGTCATGTGGACACCCAGGAAAACTGCAATTATCCTTAGAGTTGTCATATCCACACACAGGACTATTGCTATCCTCTGTATCACGGTGGTAGCAGCCATATTGGATATTTTGCCTTGGATCACAAAACTGAATACCTGCAGGGTAGCTATCACAACTCGATGGGAAAACAAATAAGACTTCTTGATGAGCACAAGCGAAGCAGATATTCAAGAATGTCTTAAATGGAGGGGAAGTAGTAGTGTTACCAATATTCTTAACCGCACAGACGAAGTTAGGTGTTAATTCACAGAGTTCAAAGGATTCCTTGAGTTTAAAGCGCTCTTCACATACATACCCTTAGCAATTACATAGTTAAAGGAAGAACAAAGCAATTATGCTGAGCAGGAAAAGTTATTGCAGGAAGGGCATTTTACCAGAGTATTTGTTGATTTTTTTTTGGGGTTTTTTTATTATTATTAATTATTGATTTTTGAGCCAAACATCCGCTAGGATATGAACTAAATCTGATATAAATTAATTCGCAAAGGAGTTGTATTTATTTGCTTTGTCCTTTTTGCAACAAAAATTAATTTTGTGCCTTTGAAAAGAGTTCTCAAACAGTAATTCACTAAATTATCCTGTTAAACACACACACATACGTGCAAACTCATTATTTTCTAGTCTCTTTTTTTTCATGATTTGATTAATTCATCCTCGGATATCACCGTTGCATCTCCCATGCAAGTAGTATTGCAAGTTAGGTAACTTGCATGCTTCACAAGCATTTTTGAAAGTTGTCGGGCCAGATTAGTCTTATGTTTGTAGGAGCTGGAAATATCCACAGACTGGCTCAATGTGCTCTTCTTTACAAAAAGCAGTTTATTCTATTTGAGGATGGCAGAGTCGGGTGTTTTTTGGATAGATTTCACAAATACCTTCTTAATAAAATGACACATCCTTGTAAAAACAAGCATAGCATCCATTGACATATGTCTGGAGAGTTTGGTTATCATCATAAAGCTCACTAAAAAATTTTACTCCGCAGGCATATTCGCTTGCAAAGTTGCAACCATTTATTTCGTCTGGTATATTCAATTTGTTGCAGATAAATGAATTTCTGCCAAGTGAAGTAGAGAATAAACCAAGAAAGAAGATATGTTAAATGGAGAATATCATTGTTTTATTGAGTTTGATTGATACGAAAGTGAAATCTTTAAGATTGCCTTAATTATTAACATTTGTCGGGGCTGTGGGTTTTCTTGTTCTTGAAGCAAGAATGAATCTCTAAAAATAGAACAAACAAAGAAAAGTGTTCTTTTTTTAGATTAAACCTTGATGTTTGTGAGGGGATTCTTGCATTCTTGCAATTCAAGTTAATAGATCTAGAACCCTGAATTAAGCATCCCTATTATTTTGGGGAACATTATCTATATTTAATTGATTAAGTTGTTCTAACAGTTAATTTAAGAACCCCCTTTCAATAACAAGTTAATAGTAAAGTTAAATAGATTTAATAAAAAGATTCTTTTTTGAACATGTTTATTAAATGGTAAAGAAAGAAATATTGAGGAATTATTAATAAAATTAGAGGGCTTTAAATAAGAGGTTTTTATGAGCAATAAGAGCTTAGTTAAGTTAAGAAAAATGAAAATATTAGAAATAACAGAAAAGATCACTTTTCTTCAAGAAATCTAATAAAAAAGGAGTTATTCTTTTCTATTATTAAAATTATTTTAAAATGTATTATTAATTATTTTTATATCGAGAAAAGGAGTTGTATTTGTTTGATTTGTCTTTTCGCAATAAAAATTAATTTTGTGCCTTTGAAAAGAGTTCTCAAACAGTAATTCACTAAATTATCCTGTTAAACACACACACATACGTACAAACTTATTATTTTCTAGTCTCTTTTTTTTCATGATTTGATTAATTCATCCTCGGATATCACTGTTGCATCTCCCGGGCAAGTAGTATTCCAGGCTAGGTAACTTGCATGCTTCACAAGCATTTTTGAAAGTTGTCGGACCGGATTAGTCTTCTGTTTATAGGAGCTGGAAGTATCCACAGACTGGCTCAATGTGCTCTTCTTTGCAAAAAGCAGTTTATTCTATTTGAAGATGGCAGAGTCGGGCATTTTTCGGATAGATTTCACACAATCCTTCTTAATAAAAGGACACATCTTTATGAAAACAAGCATAACATCCATTGACAAATGTTTGAAGAGTCTGGCTGTCATCTTCAAGCTCACTGAAAAATTTTACTCCGCAGGCATATAAGCTTTTAAAAGTACAACCATCTATTTGATCTGGTGTATTCAATTTGTTGCAAAGAATTGTATTTCTGCCAAGTGAAGTAGAGAGTAGACCAAGAAAGAAGATATGTTAAATGAAGAATGTCATTATTTTATTGTGTTTTATTGATATGAAAGTGATATTTTTAATTAATGCCATTTGTCGGATAAGGGATTTCTAGTTCTTGAAGCAAAAATATCTAAAAATAGAACAAAGAAAATCACCCTTTTTTAAATTAAATCCATATCATTATGAGGCTCTTTCACTCTTTTTTTAAGTTAATAGATCTAGAATCCTAAATTAAGCATCTCTATTATTTTGGGGAACAGTATCTATTTTGATTGATTAAGCTGTTCTAGAATCTAATCTAAAAAACCCCTTCCCCCAATAAGTTAATAGAAAAGTTAAATAGATTCAATAATTCCTAAATATCACCACGATTATTAAGTGTCAAATAACATAATTATTGAGGATAATTAAAGAGTGCCTAAAATAAGAGGTTTTTATGAGCCAGAAGAGCTTATTAAGCTCAGGAAACTGAAAATATCAGAAATAACAGAAAAGTTAACTTTTCTTCAAGAAATATAATAAAAAGGAGTTTTTTATTCTATTAAATCAATAAATAAATATTGGGAACCAGATAATTGATATAAAAAAATCATTTTTTAAAAAGAAGATTTTCTCATCAAATAATACTATTTCCACTGGAAATATCAATTGCAGAAATAACTGTAATCTTCCTACATTAACCAAAGTTAAAAAATCCCGCTTTGAATAACCAACTCAAGAGCATGTGTTCATAGTGTAGTTGCAATAGGAAATATTTCTCACCAAATAATCACACTCTCACTGAAATACATCAATTCCAGAACTAACTTGATTTCAACATTAATTATCGTTAAGATATCCCTGCTTGAAGTAAAATCTACTCAAGAGCATGTGTTCATAGTGTAGCAGTAATAGGAATATTTTCTCACTAAACAATCATACTCCCACTGAAATTCAACAATTTCAGAAATATTTTTTTTCCTATCTCAAGCGTATCTTCACACTGTTTATACCAAGATGCGTACTAATCGTACTCTATTCTTGAGAAAGAAGGTTATAGTTACTGTGGTTGCTGCTCTGTTGGCGGAGTTTCTAAAAGTTGAGTAATTTATTGCTAATAGTCTGAGTGTTGTTATCTGATTTAGAATATTCTTCCTTAATAAAGACTTTTAATTGCTCATTGTTATCATTATCTGGACAAGGGAGTCAAAGATTCCTTGTTTTCTGATACTTACTAGTTCTCGCAGTTCTGTGGATGATATGGGGCTTGATAGAAAGAGAGAGATATCGCAGTAGCTAACTTTTTGAAAAAGAGATAGTTCAGTGAATACAATGATTATTACATTATTAAGAATAACCCACTCCTTCATCTTTACAATTCCAATCCCATCTTGACATAGATTTCTAGCCTGATAGAGTACAATAGCCCATATCGATTTGAGGAATCCATAAAATAATTAATTTGGCAAACCCCAATCTCTCCAAAAAAACAAACTTTAAATCATAAATAAACAATAAAAAGCATTGTTTACGTTTGTTATTAAACTTTTTCTTTTTTAAAAGAATTAATTATTTTTAGTTATTAATATCTAAAGATCAAATAATGATTAAATCTAAATTTTATAATAATATATTGCAGACTATTGACTCAAAGTGTTAATTGATTTGTTTATCATAATATAAACATGCCTCTTTAAATTTATAATATCACGGATTTCTTAGCTTGCTAAATACTTTCAAATAACTATCAACTCTAATACATTTTAATATGTACTGTATTTCAGATTGGTCTCATATGGTGCTACAAAACCACTGTTATTGACGGGTTAACTTGCATAATGATCTAGGTGAAGGAAGATGTTCAATTTACTGAGGAGGTTGGGATATATTTAATCATGCTGGATAATGAGGAGGATATTGATGGTTCAAATGAGGATTAAGTTGACTCTATTGCGGATGATACTGTACAATCTATTGATGATGATAATGCACAATCTATTGCTGATGATAATTTACAATCTATTGTTAATCAGATATACTGGATGGCACTCTTAGAATATTTGATACTTAATTGATTTGCCGAAGATCGATGTATCTTTTGATGTGTTTTAGTACTTCATTATCAGTGAAGCTTGTAAATTTATCATTAAAGATCTTTTTCATTTCTAACATAAAATCATCGACATTGTAGGAGATACTAAAATTGAGATGATTCAATTTGAGAAGGGTATTTACACGTTCATTTAAAGCTTAATCATAAGCTTACAATCTATCTTTCAAGGTAGTGTTCTCAAACTGGAGACTTTGAATAGTCTGATTAAAATCGCTGAGCTGCTTCTCATAGCCATCCTTTAATCTATCGATTGATAATTAATCTCTCAATTACTTCAAATTTCTTTCTTCAATTTCATCTTTTTGTTTAATAATTCGCTCATTTTACTTCTGCGTATCGTAGTTCAAATAATTGATCTGATTATGTTAATCACTTATTTAACTGGACATTATCGCGATTAGATGATCTTGGTCTCATATTGTCTGTTATGCTCTTTGCAGCTCCCAATAAATGCTCTCATTATGCCTCTTCAGGTCATTGTAATCTTTTTATAATTATTATTGCATTTCAACCAGTTTTAGATTTTGATATTGTTAAGAGATATTCCAGACGGACAGTTGTGGATCATACTATTCTTTTTATGGCTCCTTATTTGAACTTCCTAAAATATTCTTTATCTTATCACTTAACCGACTGATGATTGACTTCTTCTTAACTTTAAGTGATGTTTTATCTTCTTTTTCAATTTCTTTCTTTATCTTCGGTGGTGCCTTTTCACGCTCCTCCTAATCATATGAATCATTTTGTTTCTCATATTCCTCTTCTTATTCTTGCTGCTCTGCCATAATGTTCCTCATTTTTTGTTTGCTATTTCTTGAAAAAAATAGGGGAG
>Ga0302271_10000716_pt1 | contig 32681 bp, 23 predicted proteins | sample III_Bog_N1_1_FD_198767 | JGI IMG/M metagenome (GOLD analysis project Ga0302271, IMG submission 198767) | Peat permafrost microbial communities from Stordalen Mire near Abisko, Sweden - III_Bog_N1_1 | ecosystem: Environmental > Terrestrial > Soil > Wetlands > Peat | place: Sweden: Abisko... | reverse complement strand
TTTGTAGTAGTAGCAATAGCAATTCCTTTCAATTACAGCAATCATGCAAAGAAATATCTGACTTAAGCCATATCAAAATATTTGGATGAGATGATGTGCTTTGAAATGCAGTGGTCTTATGCTTTATAGCAAATGAAAAGCGAAAAAATCGAAAGTATTTTATGCTAAAATAGGGTGATAAAGAGATCGTAACAAATGTCTTCTTTATTTATATTGATAATTTAACAGGAATTCAAGAACAAATCTATTTGTTTTGATTTTGGTTTCTTTGTTAGACATTAATGGCACACAGCTATTTTTAGTTAAAATCAAGAAAAATTAGCCCCTAGTTGATGTAGTGCTTTATTTGATCCCTAATAATTATGAATTGAATTATTGATGTCGTTTAATTAAAGACTTGTAAGCTGATCCTCTTACCCAACATAATGACCTTAAAGTTTTAAAATAATTCTTGGGAATATTTAGCTCAAAATCTCCAGCTCTCTCTCTCTCTCATTTAGTTAACAGAACAATGATTCTAATAACCAAGGAATGATGTAATTATTGATTAGTTTAGACACAAGAGTTAATTCTTATTCTAATATTGTAACAGAGGTGTTATTTATTCATATTTTTAAGACAAAAAAAATGTTAATTATTGATATTATTATGATTTTTCAACGAAAAAAAGAGCACATGCATCAATATGACTTCCAATTCAAATACAATCGAACCAACTCATTTTAGTTTACATGTATCCTTTCAATAATAATTAAGAATCTAAATTTGCTTTCCCTCCTTGAATTTTCCTTATTTTAAGGATAATTGATTCTTATCTCAGCTTCCTTCTTTCATGTATCTCTCATGAATATGGATAAATAATCTCAACTTCATCGTTCGGATAATAGAATAGAACGCAAGGATGATATGTGTCGTCATCGATCTTTGTCTTATCTATCTAGAGCTTATACTTTTTGGCTGGGTTATCCTTCAAAGCAAAGTGCACAAAACCTTCAACCGGATCAAACAGGCATTCTACGATGCTTCCATTACTGAAATCAAAACTTTTCACGACGTTGTTGTTTGCCGATTCCGAGTGACTCCATGATCCCGAATTGGAGCTGATCATGTACGCTCCATGGCCTAGACTCAAACTGAAAGAGTAATTCTTCGCTTTTATCACCTGTCGTTTCAAAAAAGCAATCAATACAACATTTCGGATTTGTTTTTTCTTGTATGCAATTCCTAACATGAATAGTACTTTCCCCCTTTCATAAAATAACTTAGGATATCTTTACTTTCTTTAATGCTACTCCAATTGCGATCCAATTTTGTGAATTGATAGTCTTCATCTTGAATGCAAACTTCGTTGGACAGTTCATGGGTAGATTCGAGTTAGTCAATGCGAATTTGTAGTTGCTCGATGATCCAGGATTGCTCTTGACAGTGGAAGGTTAAATCAAGCTGATCGAGCCATGCTTCTCGGTAGCAGAGAATGTCAAATCTAATTTCTTCTTTCCAGATAGATTATGCACGAGCATCTAGTCATTATGAAGGTCTAGAAGGTATTTCTCTTAGAGATTCAATTAAGCAAGAATAGCGTCGTTTTTAGTGGAAACAGTTAAAGATATTTATTTGAAGAGAAAAAGTAAATTCTCTTGTAGATTCTTCAGATCAGAAGTAGTGTAGTCATCAACGGATTAAGATGAAGTAGAAGGTAAGGATACTTCTTTGTTTGGGAGAATTGCTGTAGTTGCTGTTGATGTAACAGTTGTAGTACTGCCAGTTATTGTTGTGGCTGTAACAGTTGTCATATTGGGCAAAACGAAGGGTGCTTTGGGAACATGATTGCTGTTATGATTATGCAAATGAGATGACTGCTACAGTGACATTGAATGGAATGCTTCTTCTGGTAGCAAATTGAACAATTAATCGAGGAGTGCTTGCAAGTTTAGTGAAGATGACGATGCAAAGATAAGCTGATTGAGAATATTCTCTAACGAATGCTACGTATTGATTTTCTACTTCGTTTGTGCTTCAATTCCATCGAAGATGCTCACGCAAAGATTCTACACCCTTTTCGCTTTGGATATCAACGCGTTTGTGCTTGACAGTACGCTTTCGAGAATCGATTATCTGCTGGAAAGAATCAGACTTTGAAGTGTTTCTTCGATTGAAGATTCTCCGCTTTCAGCAGCTTATTGCTCAACAATTTCTTAAAGCTGCTTGTACATGTATTTTAATGGAGCTTTTCTGCATGTTGCGTGTTCCTCTTCCATGCACAACGAGCATCCAAGCGATTTCTTCTTTTCCCTGCAGCTTTTTTCCATGCAGACATAATTGATCAGCTCGCCTAAATGCAGACCACCTTTGCAGCATTCCTAGTAGCTCACCTAAGAGAGTATTCCGTTACCTGACATAGAAGTGAAAATAAGGATATTAAAAGAACTGTAGGTTAAATTGTTGTTAGTTTCTTTTTTGCGGATTATGTTATTTTTCCTTTTTTTTCTGAGTTAGAAGAATTGATTATTATGTGTTAAAATCAAATAGCTTCTGATGTGTATGCTAATTGGAATGGAAAAAAAGGAATAATTATTTGTGCAATCCAAAGATATATTAGCTTTATTTGACAAATCTCATCAACAGACCCGATCTCAAACAAGTTTAATTTTATTTCGTTTTCTTTACTTTTTTGATTGAAATTAAGTGTGTTTTTTTTTCATAAAAAGCAAGGGAATTAAGCATTGTGGTTTTTTCGGCACATTAATCCCCTTTCTATGGTAAATTAAAACATGTTGTAAATTCTTTGTGCATGCAATTCAATAAGAAATTACTGTTTCACATTGAAGATATATCGAGAATAAGCCAAACAAACTGCTTTGCGAGACTATTTTTGAAAATATCCCAAAACTTTTCTACTTGTTATTTGCGAACATAGAAAATGTAACAGTAACTAAGGAAGAATCAATAAGAGAGGAATATATTCTTTTTTCTTCATCAGAATGTCTCATTTGGATTGATTGGAGTGATATTTCTATTGTAGTTCTCTAAGAAAACATCGATCGTTCTCGAGACGATTTCTCTCCAACTTTCCGGTTTAAAACTGATTAAACTCTACGCAAGAGATTCAATTATCTCATCGAATTCTTCAAACCTTCCATCGATGTAGCTCTCTTTCGGCTTAGCAATCGATCTAAAAGTATGCTTCCCGATCGCCTCTGGATAATTCCATAATTCAGGTGGTCTAATTGCATTCACAGCTTGATTTGAGAAATCATGTTCTTGTAATTTTTCAAGATCCAATCGAGCCTAAACTCTCGATTAATCATGTCTATTTGTGACTTTTGGAGTTATTCCATGCAGAATAATTGAATCTTCTATGTCTTACTACACAGCTGGATTAATATGCTTAATCATGTCAACTGCTTTCTCAAACAATTCTACTTTCTCTGGATGAATGTACCCTTCTAAGAAATCATACCTCCCGAAATGAACTCTATCAAACTCCAACACAGGATCTTCTATCTTTTGCTCTAACTCATCGGAGAAATTAAAAACCTCCTGCTTATTCGAGTTCTACGACAAGGGAATCTTCACTGGGAGCGTCTAGGCCATTTCCTTTAAGGCTTTTGAGTGAGTTGATGTGTGTCCATTGGGATTCTCACGGATACTGTCATTCAAGAACGAACTTTCGTTGTTCTTAGGAGATGTCTATTACGATCCCGAGTCTTATTTCTCAGTAATAATCGAGAGATTCAATTTATGTTCTTCCTTCATCCTTGAAATGATCGACAGTCTCTATGATCGATCTTCTTCTGATTTCTCGAAATCAATCTTCGCTGCTTTCCATGAAAACATGTGCTGGACTTACTTAAAAATAACTAACTTCGGAATCGATCCTGCTACTGTGTTTTCATCTTTTTTGAGCATATTCTATTCCAGAAAAACGCTAGATGATTTAATAATTCCAGTTACTTTGTACACGAAATTAAACAGTTCTCGTCTCAAGGGAGTCCCAAGTAATCTCTCTGAGATAATCTCAGCTTTAATGACATTCTCCAATTCAGCTAGGAATTCTTCGTTCTAAGCTAATGGCACCTTCCAATAGTTGATTCCATAAGCGTACATCTCCATAAGTGCTTTCTGCATCGCAGTGAAATTGACTTGTAATGGCTAAAAGATAAAAACAGTTGTGATTTTTAACGAAATAACCAAATATGTTTTGTTTTTCTAAATATTGCTGTTGTTTTAAATTATATTTCTTGATGGTTTACTTCGATGTACAATTTTTCACAAGGATTAGTAGCCCATCCTTTGTAGCTGAGTTTATAGAACACCCTTTTTAAGTCTATCCTCGAGATAAGCTTGTAATCTTTACTTTGTTCATCCAGCACGCGAAGAACTTCCGCAAAGTACACGCAGTATTTCTCACATAATGCTTTCACCTTAAAAGAGCGAATCTTCAAAGAGTAAAAACAAGTTAATATGATCTCAATGAGAATGGGGAATTCAGAAACTCCAAAAATACAATTAATTTGATTTTTAATTGAAAATCAAAGACTTACTTCCTTTTCTGATTCTTGTTTGTATTTCCGATTGAAGGTGCTATCAAAAGTTAAAAATCAATTAGTTTTTAAATCTGTCTCATTTGATTTTGAAGCGTTTCACAATAACAAATTTAATCAAAATTAACTCTTTCTTCTCTCTTTTTTTCGTGCTACCTCCCCCGTTCATTAAATTATTTAAAAGAACACTTTTTGTTACTAATAAAGGGCGTTGATCTCGATGAGATTACTGAGAGGCTCTAACACTTTGAAGATCTTAGTCTCGTAGATATCTTTGTGACCTGATTTCACATGAGGTGTGTAGTATTTAAAGAACTCTTGGATGGTTTTTTAGAGGTTTTTTTTCTGAATTTAGAAGTTCTCGTAGTCTAAATCTTCAATGTCACCTAAATATGGAACAAATAAAGGCATAAGTTTAAGTAGCCCACAAAACAAAAGGGAAACAACACAAGTAATTATTGACTTTTTATTGCTTATTATTGTTCTCCAAAAATGAAAGTTATGCTAAAATTATTACTGAATGCCTTGAAGATATCACAGAATTTATGTCTAAGAGTCCAAGCTCTATCAGCATGCTCTTTTACCACTCCACAAGGAATCCCATCAACGATGATTTTCTCCGTTTCTTTGTCTTCCCTAGCGAAGAAAAAAGACCGGATAGTTTCATGCTTAATCTCCTTGATTTTGCCTGTTTTCGCTTTCATCACTCCGAAGAACTTCATGAGCTCATCGAAGTAATCCTACCATGGACCATTGATGTCTAAGGTTGTCTCCGTTACAGGGTAGAATTTCTTAAGGCCTTCACTCATTTCTTCCCATTTCTTGTATTCCTCAGATTCCTTCCAAGCTTCGAATTGCTATTGCAACACTTCTGGATCGACTTTCTTTTTTGGTGGCATTTTAGTCTTTTAGTTCTACACAGTTGATGATAAAATCGAAACGGGAAATAAGATGTGTTTATTGACTATTATTCTTTTTGTTTTTTAGAAGAATTAATAACAGTATAAGAATACGCTTATTCTTATTGCTCTTATTTTTATTGTTCTTTATTTTTAAATAATTTTTGTGTAGAAATCTGGGAGATTTCCGATTGATTTTTTTTGTTTGGATGATTGCAACTACAGCTGAGACAAAAACAGGATAAACAAGAATTAAAATAACTTCCTATTATGAGAGAAAGAGAGAGATAGTCCATAGTATTGATACTATACTCTCCATAATATATTAATTTCTTCATAATTTAATGTTATTATAAAAAAATGTTTTCCCTCTAAGAATTCTAAAGTTTGTAGAACTAAATCTAATTTAAACAAATCAATTCTTATTTTTATAAGCAAAAGCAGCCAAATTTATTATTAATCCTATTTAACTATCTAATATAATCAAAGTCTAATACTCTTCTTGCATACAAAATCCAAAATTTTCAATTTCTTCACTAGTAACTAACTGCATGTCTTGGCTGAACATGTATTTAATTTAACAAATAATTCACCATGTATTTTTATTTAATATTTTGGTTATTTTTCAATATTTTTTTAAATGCAATATGTCTCTCGTTTTAAGTAGCAATTTTTCATTTATTTAGTTGAAACACAGACGCATGCTCAAGACAAAAGAAAAGAATGAGCTGCTGCATTTTTTATTCAAACTAACATACATTTACGTCTGTCTTTTGTGTGCATTACACATTTTTTTAAATTAGCCAAAGTGCAAATATTCTTTTACAAATAATTGATGGCAAGGATATTTTTGAGAGAAGAGCATAGATATGCAATGCCCCGTGCGGTTGGAGGGTTTTTAATGCTCTAATTAACCTATTCTGGTTTTCAAGGTCAATCATTTGAAAAAATATACATTAATTAAAAACACCATCGCTACTACTAAGAGATTTACTCATAAAAATGTAACATTTTGTACAAGTCAACTCAATAATTTTGCTAATCTATGAGATGGTTTATGATAGTAGTGCATTTGTGTGCTTTTTGTGGGCTATTGACACAATGATGAAAAACGTAACTATCCCTTCTCTCTTTTTGTTGGAATTGTTAAATTGCGCAGTTTTCTTAAAAAGTTATCTGGCTTTTTTAATTAAAAACTTCTAAACATAATTTTTATTATGAAATTAACGCGAAATGTCCATAATCGTTTGGGACCTAACAGACACTTAATTTAATTAATAAACTCTGTTGAATACAAGGGAGATATTAATATTAAGAAAAAACAAGATTATTTCTTATGATTTTGTTTCTTCTTCGATTTCATTAAAATTTAATGAGAGTTAATCTTCAAAACTATATCCCAAGAATACCAAAGGGGAAGAGGTTAGCATTGAATCATCCTTTATTAAAAAATATTAACTTATTTTAATGTTTTTTTTCTATTTCTATTAAAACAGCAATATAATATGACAATTAAATGATAATACTAATAAAACATAATGGGTAAACTTATTTATTTTTTAATTTTATCTTCTCTTTCAATTCTGTTTTTTTTGAAGTATTATCTTGAATAATAAAAGTCTTTATTCCCAATCAAGATAATCTTTCAAAAAAATTGTGAGAAGAAACTTTTAAAATAGATCCTATTAAAATCTAGACTCTTAGGTTTTAGTGGTGAGAATAGAGAGGGGAGGGGATTCATATGAACTTTAGGAAATAAAACAAACAAAAAAACAATATTGCTAATTTGGCTCAATAAACAGGAATATTTTTATAAAAGAATTCAAAGCAGCAACAAATCTAGCAAAGTATCGAAATAAAAAATGAACAAACTACCTACTATGCTGTTAGCCATTGCAGTCGTGACTCTTGTTTCCGTTGCAATGTTCATAAATCCTACAATAAATGAATCACCTTTAGCCTCACCCTCACCCTCAGTCTTTGTACTTGACACTTAGGATATCTCAAATGATGAGCTACTTAGTCATTATGAGAACTGGCAAGCTAAATACCCAGAACATAATAAGAAACCAACAACTTTTGGGCTACTTCTAGGTGATTCTCTAACTACTGAATCTGATAAGTTGGAAGCATTCAGAGATAACTTGAAGCGCGTTAGTGAGCACAATAAACAATTCTTGGAAGGCAAATAATCCTTTTCTATGCATCTCAATTAGTTTGCACATCTCTCACCAGATGAATTCCATGGTAGAAATTTGATTGTTCTTCTTCTTTTTCTACTGGTTTTCTGGATTTGTTAAAAAAACTATTTTGTTTTTTTCCCTAGAGCTTCATTTATCAGATCTATCTTAGGACGAGGCAATTCCTAAGAGATACAGATAAGCAATACCACAACAATTGCTCTCTGCCTCAGCTGAATCAAGTGGCAATGACTCCACTCCATTCTGGAAGTCATTCACTGATGTTTATTCGGATGCATTCAAATCTTATTTCCCACAAGAAGCTTCTAGCAAAAGACCTTCCTCGATTGATTGGAGAGATAAAATGAATCCTCCTCTTGCTCAAGGTGCTTGTGGCTCTTGCTATGTAAACTAACTGATTCATATGAATCCACTTAACAAAATATCAAAAAATCATTGATAACTTTTTTATTCATGAGATTATTCCTAAAATACTATTTTATTTATTTTTCCTCCAAAGACATTTGCTTCTACAGCTGCAATCTAAGCAGTCTTGGGCTTAAAAGAGAATCTTTCCACTTAAGAACTCTTGGATTGTGATGGAAGAAACAATGGATGCAAAGGTGGACTCCCTTAGAAAGTCTTTTCGTATACTTCTTACAAGGGAATTTCTCTAGATAAAAACTATCCTTATCTTGGTCATCAGCAACCTCAATGCAACCTGAACAATGGTTCAGCTGGATCTTCCTAAAGAGTCAAGACAAGCTCATATTACGATGTGGAAGCTTCCTATGAAGCATTGGAGACAGCACTGTAACACTCTCCAGTGGCAACTGCTATGGATTCCAAACATCTCTAAATGTACGGAACTGGAATCTACGATTATCCATGCAGTGTAGAGAGATCAGATGCAAATCATGCAGTCCTCGTTGTCGGATACACACCAGAATACTTTATCATTAGAAATTCATGGGGACCTAATTGGGGTGAAGATGGGTATTTCAAGGTGAGAAAAGTCAACAATGAGCATGGTATTTGTGGAATCTACAACGATATGAGTTATCCAACAAAGGAATGAAAGAAATTACTGATTTAGATACTTTTTTTTTTTTACAACAAGGTTGTGTTGCATAAACAAATGTTGATTAAAATATTATATTATATCATATCAAAGTCTCAATCTATTGTTTTAATTTAACCTCCCTAAGGGCTTGCTATGATATCACTATGAAAGTAGTTTTAATTCAATAATTTTAGAAAGAGAATATAACTGAATGGTAGCCTTCAAGGAAAGTTTAGGGATGTTTTTAGAAGCCATCAGCCTACACAAAGCTAACTTTGGTTGAATTAGTAAAATTTGTAAATTTAAACTATGTGTCAAACAAAATGCAGCAAGTGTGCAATTAGTGGGATACATTTTGACGATCATATTTACACGTGTCACATTCGAAATATTTAATTTGATTTTATTGTTAATTTGTATTTTATTCCTCTTTATTTTTAAGTTAACTTTTTAATTCATCTTGTTTACATAGAGATATTAGCATACAAAAATTGTAGCTTATTGATAGAAGAAGTAAATATATCCTGATGATTCAAAGGATGTTGATATTGAGAAATCATTTTAGCCGTTGTATTGTAGTGTTAAGGAAAAGAAGGGAATAGAAGAATGTGAGAAAGAGAGATCATTTTTTTACATAAAATTAAAAAATCAATTATTAGTATTTTTTTCATTTTTCGATGAAAGTTACTTAATCAATGAGGAGGTGCTATCATGTCATCAGGGTGGTTTCAATAGGGTTGTAGGATATTAAAGGATGCATTCTAATTAGGTTCCAGACACATAATATATAATTACATAAGTTTGTATTTCAAAGCGAAATGTCAGAGATCAGTATTTTTATTTTTTTTGATTCCTATCGATAGGCTTAAAAACATAAGTGGATTCAATAATTGATTCGCTGTGATCAATTATTTGAGCGAGAGAAATGGAGAAAATCTTCTTTGCTATCATAAAGAGATCCCATATTAATGTGGATCTCTCTCGCCTATGAAGCAGAAGAGGATTATCTATCTCCTTTTTTCAATTTAAAAACTAATTTTTCATGAATGGATTTCTTGTTTTAGGAATCTTAATATTTTCGCTTTGAAATTAAGGATTTTTCACTTGGTTTATTTATTTCTTTGTAATTTAATGAATTTAAACAGTTGAAGGGAGATAGATATGTTTTGATTTCTTTTCTTTTTTTCCCTTTGATTTTGAATTGAAATAGCATGAAAAGTCAAATATTCAAAATAGACATATGGTATTATTTATCTACCTGAGAAAATTTAACTTAGAAAATAAATAATTAAAATAAACATTTTCTCAACAACCTCAAAAAAAACCTAAACAAGTATGAGAAAACTCAAATTTTATTCTAAAATTGTATTGGCAACTTCACATTGATCTGCTAGGATGTGTAATCATATTTTATCTTAGTAGATGAGCTAGTGAGAGATTTGTTTATTTTTTATTTTCAAAATTACCATATTTGTTAAATAAAAATGATACCAAGGATACCCTATGAGAATTACATCAAGCCAATGCAATTCAAGGTTAATTTTTCTTGGAGTTCTTTATTGAGAATAGATCAACTCCTTTAAAATTGTGTAAAAAATTTCCAAATAAGTAACAATCAAGAAATATTTCGTGAAAAATAAGACAAACATATTTGAAGATACCTGGAAATAATTTTACTAATTACTAAGAATAGTATGACTCTCTATTCATTTTTTCTCCAGCCTTTTGCAATTTCGAGGCTCAAAGATATCTCAAAACAATTGATGATTTTTTTTTCTTCCAAAAAATCTCTAATAAGTGATTTAAGGTAAATTAGTCTGTTGTTTTTTTCTTGAAGAAAATTCCTAAGAATAACAACTCAATAATAAGGAAGAAAACCGACTTAAAACAATCTTACAATCTTTTGGAACTGTAATAGGTGGTGAAGAAGGACCTATTCTTAGTGGAATAATATCACAGTAGGTAATTAATATGGAATTCCATGAAAAAAAGTTCTCTGCAAATTCTTGAACTGAAACATTCAAACAGAAATATCTCAGTCAAATCAACAAAGAAGACATTCTGATCACCAAGAAATTATTATCGACTAAAATTATGAAATCAAAATAAAATTATTAATTCTTGAGAATTTCGACATGAATTTCAGTTACTTTTAAATTCATACACTAAACAAAAAATGTTTATTGATGCTTTTATTGTACCATTTTGCATTATTAAAATTATTTAAAACTTAATCATTTGTTTGATATCTTAAGTTACAAGATTGAAGGATAGGTATTTCTAAATCTGAATAATTCCTCATAATTTTTAGAATGTTGTTCTTTTTTTTTGGTTATCACGAAAAAAAATCACATTTAAATACTACCTAACTGCTAAACAAGTCTTAATCACATAAAATCCATGTTCAATTTATTTTCTCTGATTTAATTTTATGTAAATTCATTTTCAAGAATTAAGAAAGGAACCAACAAAGAACTGATCTTTGCTGGAATTCAAACTAATTCTCATTTTTTTACACTTTTTTTGACCAAAGAAAATAATTACTTAAATACATAAAAAACGGATATTAAACACATTAACTTGAAGCTTTCATTTTTCCATTTTTCTCCTTGAACAGCACAAATTACTGATCTGCTAAAGTGACTATAAAAAATAAATCCACCGATCAAAGAGAGTGTGTTCGTAAAATGAATGTGTTTGGGGGATAAAATTAAGGGGAGGAAAATCAGCTGAGAAGGATCAAAGAAACTGAAAGGGCTGATTGCACAGAGCAGGGAAATTAAAAATAAGATAAAGAGAAGATCGAATTCAGATACAAAACTATGAAAGTACAGCTTTTTTGAAAATGTAGTATTTAGATGATTCACAGCATGCTTTTTTGAACAGTTTAACATCAGCAATCCCCTCACCGGAGCTCAAAAGTGCATCGAAATCGATGACGACAAGAAATGGTATGAATTTGTTTTATGAATTGGTTATTTAGAGAAATTACCAAAGAAATATTTATGCGCAATTCTTAAAATAAACTCATTAAAATGGAAACTTCCAATGCAAGAGATACAATTGTAAAAGCCAAAGAACTAATAGCACAATTAAATCCCTTAGAGGAGAGGCATATGAAGGGGATACAAGCAAAAAGAATTGCTGATGAAGGATTTATTTTTGATCTGTTTGGATTGATTTCGTTTATTTTTTTAAGAAACTTTGTTTGAAATAATTTTTATTTTATGGTTTGAATTTATTATCTTTTTTGCTATGTATTTTATTCTTATTTTTCTATTTTATGAAACAATAAATTAGCAATGTCTTCATGGATAAGAAGATGGGCGCAGAAATCGAAGGAGATACCCTCGGCGATGAATTCAAGGGATACGTATTCAAGATCGCTGGTGGAAATGACAAGCAAGGTTTCCCCATGAAGCAAGGTGTTATGGTCAGAGGAAGAGTCAGACTTCTTCTTAGCGAAGGTCACTCATGCTTCACCGTGAGAAGATCTGGTTACAGAAAGAGAAAGTCCGTCAGAGGATGCATTGTTGGACCTGATATCAGAGTCCTTGCCCTCATCGTCGTCAAGAAAGGAGAGCAAGACATTGATGGTAAAATAAATTTCCTTGTTTAATTGGAGGATATGAGAATTAGAAAGCAGCTGTAGCTCAGAGATTCTGTGTGAAAACCATAGCAAAATGAGATATAAAACAGAATAACAAAATAGTGAGCGTCTTAAGAAAAAGAGACAAAGAATTACTAAGGCTTACTGCTACTTAAAAATATTTTGAATAAGAAAATTCAATTAAATGATATCCTAATTATTTTTTGGAATTCCTTAGGTCTCACCAACGTTACTCTTCCCAGAAAGCTCGGTCCCAAGAGAGCTAACAACATCAAGAAGCTCTTCGGCCTTAAGAAGGAAGACGATCCCATCCTCGTCAAGAAATCCGTCATCAGAAGAACCTTCAAGACCGCCAAGGGTAAGGATAGAGTTAAATCTACCAAGATCCAAAGACTCATCACCCCTGAGAGAATCATCCGCAAGAAAGCTTACAAGACTGAGAAAACTCAAAGATACGTCAAGACTGCTGCCTCCAAGCAAGAGTATGAGAAGTTCGTTGCTGAGTGGAAGAAGGCTAAGGCTGCTAAGGCCGCTCCAGTTGTTGAGGCTCCCAAGGTTGTTGCTGCTCCTGCCAAGACTGCTACTAAAGCCGCCCCTGCTAAGACAGTCCCCGCTAAGGCTGTTGCTGCCACCAAGGTTGCTCCCGCTAAGGTTGCTCCCGCTAAGGTTGCTCCCGCTAAGGTTGCAGCCACTAAAGCTGCTGCCCCCGCTAAGGTTGACGCTAAGAAGGTTGCCAACAAGTGAGAAATCTGGGCTTCCAAGTGAAAACTGTGTGGAATCTTTATCAAACCTAATCGAGATTAATGCTAATAAGCACTTAGATAAATGTAGTTTCTCGTTTTAAATGTGTTTGTTTATTTAAACTCGCAGTATGCATCACTCAACTCTTATTTTATACTTAAAAAGATTTATTTTAAATAGATAAGGCTTTGTGATCTTAACAAAAAAAAATTATAATAAAGTGTTTTTTGCGCCTTTTTTAATAAATATTATGTATTCCATCATATTGTAATTCTTTTTTTATTTCTCATTAATCTTACAACAGATCATCAAGATTAGTCTGCCCTATCAAGATAAAATCAATGATATCATTTAATATATCCTTTATTGATTACTGAAAACAACTACAGGTTTCCCTTAGTTTTATTAAAACAAAACTTAGTTAATTTCCTAAAAGTATCTCCTTTCCCCATATTCGTCAGGATGATTTGAAATAATCTTCTTAAGGATCAAAATCTCGTTAGAATTAATTAATTAACGAAAACAAAAATAAAGAGAGCAACAAGTGAGCTGATTTTCTAATACTACGGCGCGCAAAGGCTTCATTGCCTCCATCTCCAAATTTTTTACATTTCAAGCAACAGCCTGCTCAATCTCTCTACGATCCGATTTCAAAAAATGAAGAGGATATTTGTATGTATTTTAGATAATTTAGTCAAATTTATGTGAAAGAGAGAATGCATATTATTTTCAACTTCTCTCAAATTTTCTGAATCATATTTTATATTCGTACATGTAAAATCTCATCATAAACAAGAGAGAGACACATAGAATGTAATTTAGAAGAAATTCATCAAGCTATTTTCTTGATAATTTCTATCCTCTTTCTCCCTGGTTCACCTGCCAATAACTTGCTAAAATGCTCTGAAATTTCCTACCATACAGCACTCATCTATTTTATTAAAGAAAAAAAGAAATTAATTTCCAAAAAGGGAATTTTTGCATGCAAATAACTCCAAAATTAAACACTCGAAAACATTGAGACTAAATCAAAGAGATTGTCATTTTAACTGCCAATTTTAAACTTGCATTTTTCAAATCAAATTGAGTGTGGGAAATCAAAATGCAAAGGGCTAGAAACACATAATTTCTCTGTGATCAAGTTAATATAATAAGAGAAGAAAGATGATGATGGTGAAAGGGGATAAAGAAATGGTTTATTTTATTAAAAAAATATGAATTAATTTTTTACTTCTGCGACTATGGATTTCTGTAGGCTACAATAAGTCTTGAAATGCGAGGAGTACGTCTTATAGCGATTCTCGAATATCTTTTTAGAGCATGTTAGTGTCTATTCGTTGTAATATCCGACTTGCTCTTCAAGCTCCTTCAAGATCTGTTAGAGTAGATAAATTAAAAATAAAATCAAGAAAAAAGCCAACAAAATTTAGATTAATTATCTATTTACTTTGGAGGGATTATAGACAGTTTCTTTTGACGATCTAAAAATGCTACTGAGACCACTTCCTTCGTTTGAATCTATTAGGTATTATGGCATCAATAAAAAATAATCAATAATTCAAAGGAATATTCTTGAATAAGGGCATACAAAATTCTTATTTCTTTTCTGTTTTTTAGGTTTGACTCTTTCATACCTTTTTTAGCTAGAGTTGTGCTGAGTTCATTCCTTGTTTTGACAACCTCCTTGAGGCCAGTGAGATTATCCTTATGGAACTTAAAGAAATTGTAGAAATGATTCTAAAATATCTTGATCTAATCTGAGAATGAATTCGCTTGCATTACGCACATATTGTTCATTATTTTATAAGTTTCTTCTAGTTCTCGTACCTACAAAGTAAGAAAAGGAAAAACAAAATACTTTTGGATTCTATTTTGTTTTTTGAGAAGGCATCCGAATAATTGAAGCTATTTTATTGGGGGTTACTTAGAAGGATCCTTGTGTCTTGGCATTGTAAGCAGAAACGTTGGAATTGAGAGCTGCGAAGGTTTCTCCCATTTAATGAAGAATATTGCCAACTTCATTGTAGCCTGCCATTAACTGCTTTGATAATCTCTTGAGTTTTTCGTAGTTCGTGTCATTTTGCTCAAAATAATCAGATAAATTCTAAGAATGGGCATTGCACTCGGGGTTCTTGCTCAATCCAACCTATCAAATTAAATAGCGAATATGTCTTTCAAGCAAATTTAAAACTCAGATAGCAAATTTAAGCTAAATGTATGTACTTTTCCTGAGACAGTTTCAACTTCGGAAATGTTTTTCGGTTTGATAAGTTTCTCGGTAGCTTTCACTTTGAGTTTAAACTGTTTTTCGTCTTAAATTGAGAGGAAGTCTGTGAGATATTTAGATGCCTTCAGATCTGGAAAACTCATTACTTCCGCTAAGAAACTTTCAAAATATCCTTTCCTCCTTGACACGAGCTTCTCGTCTAAGGATTTCATGGTTTTGCCTGGGAGTGGTGGGATGGGTATTCCCGGATACATTTTTATAAGGAGAGTTCTAAGCCAAACAAAATCAGTATATTTTCGCTTCACGATCCAATTGAATGGAAGTGTTTTGACATGATAGACAGCAATAGTACTTCCCCCTAAGCTGAATAATGATCCTGAAGCAACTTCATGTTCCACAATAGTTACGGAAACATCAGGTTTTACGCTGATAACGGTAGCTACACTTTTTCTGCAAGCCTTTTCAGAGTGAAACTTATCAGCATATGAAATATCCTCTTTTACAAGAACTAGACTTTTCTTACGTTTAGGCTCCACTTCTAATGGAGAATCTGGATTATTGATCTTTTATTGAACTTGAGGTATGCTGATAGGTTATTTTTATTAAACCGCATTAGTATTTCCTGCTGCAACTGTGTTAGTTGTCGTTGCTCCTGCAGCTTTGATTCCTGTACCTACTGCTACTGCTCCTAAACCTATTGCTGCAGTTGGCTATTATTATTTTCCTAGATTTCCATTATTTTTATTCTAGATAGCTTATTATTGCAGCTATTGATTTTATTAAATCGGTTTCCCTGTTGTTGTGGCTGGTTATTAAGATTTTGGAACATTACTAACTGGTGTGAAAAGAATATCAAAATCAGAATCGCTAATAGTGTTAACTTGAGGGTTAGTAGATTATCCTTGTTTAGGCAAGTTGCTTGCTATTCCACTCTAATTTTACTTTTAAGGACCAGCCTAGAAAAATTAACTAAATGGATCATTACTCTTAGTATTTGGATTATTATTATTACTAACCGATGTATTCGTTGGTTACGCTGTTTAGAACATCTAAAATGGATCAGCAACAGTATTAGTTGGATGTCCTGATGAAGAAGAAGTAGTAGCCCAAAAGTTACTTGAAGCTGTTGTAGTAGCAGCAACAGTATTTCCTGTACTTGATGCACTTGGTATGGCGATATTCCAAATATCATTATTTTTGAATGTTTAAGGCTATGCAGCGGTATTAAAGAAACCAGCATTTCCACCAACTTAAGCATGCTCAAAAAAATCAAAATCCTCTTTTTTTCTCAACTTGCCTAAATCTTATTCGAAGGGGACCGTTGTCTATGGAGGTAAGATACTTTAGTACCCACTGTCGAAAGTGGTTGTTGCTGCAGGTTTTTGCTAATTTCGTTGTGCTTAAATAGCAGCAAATGGATCTTCATCCGTTTTCATTTGAGTTTAGTTAGGCTACTGAGAGACAGAAGAGGACTAATCTATTTTTTGCTATTATTAAATAGGTTAAGTAAACTGAAGCGAATTCTATGCCAATTCTGCTTATTACTGCTCTCTTTGCTCTCTTTCAAATCTCTAGACGTTTGTTTCTTCAACAGCTGGCTAGGTATTATCAGTATAATTGTTATTGATATTCGTAGGCTAGTATTCAGAAGTTTCCTCTTGATGATTGGAATAATTGTCATTATTATTGTTATTCTGATTTTTTCGAATATCTTCTCCAGCAAGTGTGAAGTTCTATCGATATTCTTGGACAATCTATTTTAAAGAAATCAATCATAAGACATCACATTTGCAGTTAAATTTTTGCTTTTATGTTAATAGATTATTCTTGTTACCTTCATCAGTTCAGTTATGCTCCAGACTTCGATATTTGTTCCATCTTTAGTACCAAAAACAAATCATTTAATTATCTATTATTTGATCCACTCTGAAGTAAAAATCAATCTTACCTTCTTTCGCCTCTGCCATGAAGTTCATGAAGGCTTCAGCATCATAGCCCTTTTCGATGATTTCATCAAACAAGTAGTTTTGCTTCACTTCAGCGGTATCTCCCATAAGTTCTTCTATAAGCTATGTTATTTTTTTCTTGTTTTCTTTATTTTCTAAATCTGAAAGTACACTTGTTCTTTTTTTAATTTTTTGTTTCTTTTTTTGGATTATATTGGCGAGAGTGATTATTAATCCAACCTTTTCTTCTTACTTCGACCCTTCCACTCTTTCGATGCCACATTCTCATATGTTTCTCTTCCTTCTCATGGAAGGTAAGGCAATAATTATCCTTTCTTAATTTTTTTTTGTTTTTCATGATGATGGAGAGGAGGATAAAATATTAGATGTAATCTTATTATGAAATATTGATAAAGAAGACTACCTTTTGCTGAAAGGAATGAATTCAAAATAATGAATACCAAATTGAATCTTCGACTTTGAAAATCAAAGAAATCTTTTTAATTTTGGCAAAAACCAATTTCATTCTATTTCCACAGCTGTCTTATTAATACTGAATTTAAATTCAAAATTTAAGTTCGATTTCAATGAAAATAACAAATGGAATTTGAACAAATCAAAAATAACAAATTCTCTAAAACTACTTTAGGAGATGAAATACATTCACTATTTAAACAATAGCAGATACAGGAAAGAGAATAAGCCAACTGTATCGTATGTAATTTAAAACAATATTTAAAATAATAATGTTTGCTTTTTATGCTTCTCCTTCTCATTTCAGTCTTAATTAATCATCTTGACTAGTTCAGAAATAGGTTTAACTTAGCCAGTCTAGACCATCCATTCCCTGAAATACCCTTGAATAGCATTTTACAGAACCTTAGTTTAAGCTTCAGTGAGATTCGCTGACTTAACTAGATTTTAGTAATCATTGAATTACTTGAATCTAAGGATAATTTGTTCTCTAAATTCATTTGGAGCGAGTAGCGGGATAACCATATTTTATGATTGCTACTCGGGACCTTAGTTTTTGCATTCTTGAATGAATTTATCAAATCCAGGAGACAGGATTGCTTCGAAAGTTTGAACGTGCGTATGAGGGACAGCACGGAATGGAGGAGGTAGATTTGCAGGGAAGAAATCCTTGATAGATTGCACTGAATAGCTCATTGACTAATTCTAATTCATAACGTAAGGAGTAGCGAAATTCAGGCTGCTCTTGTAGTTAATAGGGATTTTAGCTTATCTCATTCTCTCGAATAAATCCAGGAAATTTGCATTATTTGGAGCAAGTGTAACAGATCTATTATCACCATAGAGCACAGGGAAGTAGCTCCCGTAGTAATAAATCGTCGAATCAATGGTGTTTCCTACTCTGAGGAAATTGCTGGCTACGGTGATTGTGAGATTTTCACATTTATCGATAGTGCAGATTTTCATGACGGAAGCGATGAAGATTGTGGTATTCGTGCAATTTACTACGGAAAGTGAAAGTGCTGCTGCATCGATGTAAATGTAGGAATCCTCACAGTTGAGAATTCGCAGATCTTAGCCGCCACAGGCTTTTTCATCCTTGCACATGACGCTCTTGGTAAGTCCCTGAATGTACATGACATCAGCTGATTTAACAACAAAATAAATGTGAGTATGTATGAGTAGATAATTCTTTTGAGAAAAAAAAATTTTGGAAATATTTCAAGAATAAGAAGGAGAAAACGATGATTTCTCTGGGAGCATATTGATTCTTGAATAATGTTAATTCTAAGTAATATTTTCATTAGTTTCTTGAACTTAAAAATGGTTACTGATATTTTCACTTGGCGATAATTGAGCAGTGATGTAATCAGAGAGAACATTCATGTTGACTTTGTTCACAAGATTGAATTTATTTGAGAAAGATGACAGGGTAGGAGTCATGCTGAGAGGTAATTTCGACTGCTGAAAAGATGATGGGAATGTGAGTTTATTCGCTGAAGATACTTCAGGTTTGAGGATGAGGGACAGGAGGTTAAAGTCATTTGCAGAAATCAAGCAATCTTCATTGTTAATATCATTGGAAAGTAATTTCAGAATTGTCTTGATATTATATCGAATATAATATATCGCTTGTTGCTACTCCGAAGCAAACTGCGGAGTCGTCCGTGTTGTCTTAGATCTTGGGGAATTCAGTGGAGAAAATCCATGAGATAGATTACCTCTGAACCCTTCAGTATTGAATTCGCTTTTTCTGAAATCTATGGAAAAATTATGTCTTACGGAGATGCTGAAAAGCTGCAAAAACACAAAGACTGCAAGTCCTCTCACATCTGCAGTTAGATTTGTGTTAGCTGCTTGTGGAGTTAGTTATCCTTATTGCGATCCTTGAGATTTCCTAGCAACAGCAATAAGAAAATTCAAATCATCTTCTGTAATTAACTTGTAGCTTAAGAAATAGATTTCTGCATCTTTATCGCTGATATTTGTTGTATGCTTGAGCATAGCTTCCTTGAACTAGTCCATAGTCACTCTCTTATCAATAGAAGCGATTGAATTTAGATTACTGATTAAGTTAACAAGGTTGATCAGTGTGAGTTTTGTCGGTGTAGGATAAACAGCGTGTTCAAAGACATCGCTACGGATATGAACTATGGAAGGTGGAGTTTGCATTGAAAGACCTTACATTTAAGACACACCGCTCTAAGAATTCATGTGCTTTTCTTCAAGAAAGAGAGATAAAAATGAAAGTGAATTTTTTTTGAATTACTAAAAACAGAATATTTTAGTTTGTTGTATGATAAATTGTTTCTTCTTTTTTTGCTAGTGCTCTTTTGAATTTTTTCTATTACTTTTTTTAATTAACCATAAAAAAAGCTCTTTTCTTAACAATCTTAATTATTAAAGATCAAATGAGAAAGAGAGATTGTATGAGTTTTAAAATGAAAAGATTTTTTATTTTTAAGGAAAGAAAAGAAGATGAATGGATTTATGATGAGATGAAGGAGAAAGCTCAATAATGGACATTAAAACAAATAAATAATTAAAATTCTTATATTTGAAATTGATCATCTCAGAACTTTGAGTAAATGAATAATGGAATTAATTAATATTGAAAAAAAAGTATTATTAAAGAACATTAAAGGAAAGGGGATCGATCAAAGCTTGAGGGTGCTATCTGTGTTTTCAATCTAATCGAAGAGGAAATTTGTTTTAGGATTGATTTATTTAAACGGTATCTTAGACTTGATTCCGATAATCGAATTCTCCAATTAAGCGATGTCAATGAGTTCTTCATCATCTGGGAAAGTCGATTATTGTCTGACTCTGCTCACTCCAGTTCTGATTTCGGTAGCTGTTCGTTCTCTGTTATTCAATAATTAAGACCCATTGTTCGAACCACTATTGCTCCCAGCTTGATTCTTTGGGAGATTGGCATTATTGTTAGGTTTAAGTAGATTGTTGTTATCTGCTGCTTTGTTAAACTGCGACGAAGGAACTTATCCTCCTACATTTTGTTTGGCTTGTGCATTTGTGAGATTCTCAAGAAAACTATCTGCTTGCTGAATTTCAGGCTTAAAATCTGTGAGATGAATCAATAAGATAATGTCTTAAGGTCTAGGGAAAGTCAGCTTTCGATAATCTAACGGCATGATGTATCTTCTCGATTGAATTTCAGTATTAAATGCAGTAGAGCAGAACTGTCTTTACGTGTCATGCATTTTGTCTTCGAAAACATCTTCCTAATCGAGACTATTATCGAGATCATTTTACTAATCGGAGTTGTTATTATTCCCCTGCATGTGCACCGATCCAACTTAGTCTTCGTCTTTAATAGTCGATTGCATGTTCCGAAGAGAATTTGTGGGCGAAGTCAGTGAATCGCTGCGAGTCATGCTCTTGTGTATCATGCTGTTTCCGGTGTTTGTGATGTTACCGAATCCAAAGAAATCAGAGTACTCCTAGGTGTTGAACCGCCAGTGTAAATATGAAATGATTATAGACAAATCGAAGGCTAATGCATCATCGAGGAATGTTTCATTCTTTTGGAAATGAACTCCATCGAAGAGGAATTGCGGATTTAAATTGATCAAGCGTTCACCATCTAGTTCTTAGTAGAAATATTTCTAAATCAATATGAGTAGTCCTCTGCTGTTTCCTCGGAGAATCTTATTGATAGATAACTCCACTGCCTGATAGATAGAAATAATCACCAAAACAAATGAATGAATCAGATTTATGAACAATCTGTGGATGTGTTAAAAATTTGAAATATCTTTTTTTACTTTTGATTCTCTGTCGAGATTTTTCTCATTTTCTCCACCGAAATATTCAAATTCATCATCCGAATCGTCATCCTTGGATGCTTATCCTCCGAGTTTACGCCACCACCAAGGTTTCCTGGGTTTATTCTCCTGCTTCATTGCAGCTGCAATATTTTTATTAATCTTCTCATCTCGTTTAATTGGATCTTTTTGAATATTTATCGCATCCATATCAGCATATCGCAGATTGCAGCTGTCGATCGGTTAGAAATGAGTGTATGTTTAGATAATTGCCTTTACAATCGACTGGCGCTAGTAGTATCTCTTCAAGAACGAATAAAGCTAAATCACGAACAAATACAGTTCCTCGTAGTAATACCAATCCGTGTATTCTGCATAGAGAAACTCATGGAACAAATTGATGTTTAACTCAATAAGCATGTTGATATTCTTGATAAACGCCTAACCTTCCTAATAATCGAGTTTTTTGAGAGGAATTTCATTAGATTTCGATTCTTTGATGTCTAAAAACTAATAATATGGTATGATATCATCGATTTACAGTGTTGGTTTAAATTATCCAGATGATTCACTGTTCACGTAGAACGACTTATCTGTAAAATCATCTTGCAGCAGCATCTCATCGAAGGTGAACTCCCTCATGATAACATCATACTCGAATTTCATTTTCTTCTCTGGCTCTTAGCGATAGAGGCACTGATTCTAATGGAAAAACTTTTATTTCCTGCTGAGATTGTGAAAGTTTTGAAATTTTCGTATGCGCTTTTCGAGGTTCGAATTTTTTCGCAAGTATTCCATTTCGTTCTATTAGATGTCTGACCCTTTGGAGTCCGTGGTGATCGAGTAGATCTCAGCAAGGAGGTCAATCCAAAAGAGGTAGTATCGACGGAAAATGCACACAAGTCTTTGCAGAAAATATGTTTTATCTTGAAGTTTGAATGCCATCGTAGCATAAAGATATTCGATCTCGAGGTATTTCAGCAATTAATAGAGGAACTCGAGGATTCGTGGATCAGTAATGATAAGACTCTCAGAGAACAAAAAATTATATGTTGTGGACAGCATATCTCTGACGAGTCGCTTGAAAATGAAGATTATGTCGTAGAATTCATCTATCGCTTCGGATTCGCGCTCTCCTAGCATATTCTCCATGCTCAGTTTGACAACATTAATGTAAAATAGCTTCGACTTGCATACGCGATATTAGTAATTCTTGCGTTTGGGAAGATCCTTCAGCTCAGGGAGGTTCAAGATATCACGAAAGTCACTGAATTCTGGCAGATAATGCTTGTAGAACTTGACAATTTTTTTACGAAAACATTCTTTGCTTTGTTTGCTCTTAGCCAGGCAGATATTATCAAGGATCATCATCCATCCTTCCATGAGGAACATTTTTTGCTGTTTGAGGACATTTATGTTAATTAATATGAATCTCTCTAATTTGTTCTCAGTAGTTTTTGTCAGCTCTTTTGACATTTTGTGCTCAAAAGAACTCACTGAAAAGTTGAGTTGATTTTTAGCAGATATTTTGATGACTTTTGATTTTTCAAAAATACCTTTTCTTGGTTAATTAAAACCTAAAGCTCTCTCTCGTTTAGATTGCACATCCCGCAAAAGAACATATTCCCCTTTACTCTCAATATCAATAAATCCTATATTTTGCTGGATATTCAAAGAAGATATTGATTTAAACAATCTCATATTTTTAAATAAGGGTTTTCTTGTTTTGCATTCTATTTCAAAGAATTCATTTTCATTTCAAGCTATTTTTGATTTTTAGGACATCCAATTGTTGTTCCTATTTGCTTTAAACATACGAATGAGATATTTTCCCATTATTATCATGTTGGTTGCTCGTTTATTCAATATTTCACCCATTTCTAATTATATTTAAAAAAGTCATATTTTCATTATTTCAATTCCTTCCCTGCATATTCATAAAATCAATATTCATTATCTACCCTTTTGATAAAGCTCCCTTCATAACAGCAGTAAATCATCTAACTTTTTATTTTTTGCAAACAACACTATTATCTTTCATACAATTTTTAATAAATATTTCTTCCACTGTTTTTCTTATCCTTATTATATTTCATTTTTTGCGATCTTCAATCTATCTTTTATGTTTGCCTATTTTGATTATCTTGAGGTCATTCTCTGGTAATGTTTGATTGATTTTTATTAGCTGTGGAAGATCTCAAACTAAGATAGTGCTTGCAAGTATATTACCATCTGCTAATTTTTTCACTATCCCAGGATTATTTTCCTTTTCTCAGGAGTACATAGCTCCCTAAGGTGCCTTTGTTGATTCGACATAATTTTTGGTTCTTGCAAAATATCCAAGACCTGCACAACCAAAGACCAAGAAAAGTACAAGTAAAACGATCGTTGAGAATGTCTCTACTATGCCTGATCCTTGCTAAGCTTTGACTCCATCGATATTTATCGCAAGAATGAGAGCAACGAACAATGCTGGAATGAGTTTCATTTTGACCTTCTTTTAATTTAAGAAACTGAATATCGTTTTCCAATAATCAATCGAGATGAAAAAGAATTCTTTCCTTTAATTTGTGATAACTTAAAAAACTTGACTTCCCCATCATGTGATCATTAAATGAATAGATTTAAATTACTAATTCTTAACCCAAGGCAAGAAGATAAGATGAACATAATCATAATTAATTAAAAATTGGACATTTTTTTTTCTTATTATTTTTCTTGAAAAATATCAATTACTGAACTCTAAATATTCATCGAATGATTCAAAAAAGAAACTCCAAAAGTAAATTAAGAATAAACCAATAATGCTAGTAACCCTCCTAGACTTGTTTCTGGAGTATTTCAGCGATTTCAGATATTAAAGTTGAGAAATATAAAAATAGTGAATGAAAAATGATTGTATTAAAAAATAACAACTTGACTGTTATGTTTTTCTCACAATTCTTTTTAAGGATCTAGCATATTGAATACAAATGTCCTAATTACCAATGCAAAACAAGAATATTTTTCAAAGATCCGTTGGGAAATGAAGAAATAAGCATTTTCTCTCCCATCTCTTCTTTTATTATTGTTTTTTTCATTATTAGCAGAATTGTCAGTTCGACAATAGGATACAACTACAAAAATATTGAAATATTCTTTGAAATACCTCAAAACAGCACAACATGGTTCAAAGTATTACAATAAATAAATCTTTATGTGAGACCATTTTTGTGTATTATTAAATTTATTTGAAACACATTATCACAAAACCTATGATACCTTGTAAAAAAAACACATCACATTTCCTGCTAGCTTATTGATTTGCACAAAATACTAATTATCTTATTATAATATCATATAATTCACCTAGAAAATACTCTCTAATCTGCCATACACTCCTTTTAAAGCAAGATGGAACTAAAACTAGCAAAGGACTCCAGTATTTCAATCACTCATTTTTTCTGAAATCAGACAAAATAAACAAGAGAGATATTTTTTAATAATTTTTTTGTCATCGACATTTCAAAGAATTCATAATATTGTTAATAAATCAATTGCTTTCTATTATTATTCTATCATTTTGTCCTTTCTAAAAATGTTCTTAGAAACTTCAATGCTAAATGAAAAGACAAATAAATAAATAGCCTAAAATGTTCTTTCTTTTTCTCTCTCTATTTTTTACAAGATAAAATGAAACACCAAAACAACAACTAGAATAAAGTCATACCAACCATTGAAATACTTCTCCTAGACTAAAATTATTGCCTGCAAATGACTGGAAGAACTTAATTAGCATCCAATTCACCTCAGAGTTATTTAGCGGCCATAATCCTGAAGAATTATAAGGAACTTAATTCCTTGCATAGGGAATTACATGGAAAATCGGAAATCATCAGATCCAAAAAATGTCTAATATTGTCATACCTTGTGTTATTGTTGTGATTCACTAGTGCTCAAGACATCAAAGATAGTAGGATCGAAGGCGAATATGAGGGAAGATAGAGTGATAAGATAAATTTCAAGGAGTTATGCTGTTTTGACCAGTATTTCATAAATATATTATTTAGAAAAGTTATTTGTCCTGTTTTTCTAAAGGAAAATTACAACGAAATAGCAGAAATTGAATCCCAAAAGCTTCATATGAAGAAATAAACATTCAATGGCTTCTATCTCTATGGCTAAGATTTGCTAATTTTACATATTTTTTAACATTCAACCATAGAACAAAGTAGAAAATGTCCAACTGTCTAAGAAATTCCTGAAAATATCAAAAACTAGTAACATTACCAAGGAAAAACATGAAGCTGGAGGGAGGAAAATTGTGTTTATGATGTCATTTAGGAGATTTGAATTGAAAATCAATTAATTACAGAATATTGAAAAAATACATACAAAAACACAAGTAGCTGTGGGGGGAGAATTGGCACATTGCCTTTAATATTGTCAGCAAATTAGTAATGAAGAAGCAAAGAATGTAAGGTAGGTTAACTCTCTTATCCTCATTGAATTAAATAATCTATTGGTAGAGGAGGGGGGACCTAGAAAGCTCAGCAAAGGGGAAAAAAGCTGCTTTTGCACCTTGAACCTCTCTCTCATTTTTGAGGTTTCTAAAAAGGAGGTCTCTTGAAGATTCGCGTCTTGAGAACATCCTAGAGTTTCTCGATGTCAAAGGTGGTTGCTCTGATCTTCTCGACGAGATCTTTGTGCGCGAATTTGTTAATAATATTGGATGATTCGATGTAATTCATGATTTCTTATGAGCTAAAGTAGTGCCTGAAGAGTTTGCCATAATTACTGTTGGCGAATAATTTCAGAAGTTTGCTGTTGCTGGGTTTTTCTAGTAGCTTTTGATTGTATTGTTTCCTGAAGCGCTTACGGATGGCCTCAACAGAGGATTGTTGGGTTAGATCGTTGTTATTATTGAGAGAAGATTCGCATACTGCAGGAGAGTTTTCAGTTAAGCAGTGGTCTTTGGGTTGATTATTTTGGATTTCTTCGTCTTCAAAATCTTCATCTTCTTCTTCATTGTTGTCGCCTAGTTCTTTAGCGATTGATTTCAGTGGAGATGCAGTTGCTGCAGAGGATACATCATTAGTTGATGGCGCACAGCATTCGACAATGTCTTCTTCTTTCGCAGAGATGAACACATAATCCATAAAGCCTTTCAGAATATTTTTAGCCATATTAACTGCATTTCCTTTGCAGTTAGCAGGTGTATTATTACTCTTCTCTTCAATTTTGCCAGCTTTTTTCTTTGTGATTCCATTTAATTCAGAATAACTTTGTTCGATCTAATTTGTTAGAAGTGAGTCAGTTTATTATCCTCTCTTGCGAGTAGTAGAAGTATTGGATTGTGCTGAATTGTTGCTAGGATTCTACCATCTTTAAGTATCCGAAAAGGGTAGCAGCAATAGATGAGAAGATTAGCACGATTGTTAGGATTACTATTATTATTTTTCAAAGGAATTCTTAAATTATTGGGCCTTGTTGTTGAGATTAATCGGAGGCAGAGGGTCATTGCAGAATCTGCTCTGTCCTAGACTTGCTGGAGAGATATTAAAGAGGAACTATGTTGGCAAAACAAATAAAAAACAGTCAAGCAAAGTTGGAAAAGATCATGTAATAAATAAATCAATAAGGACGTCAAAGTATGATTAATTCTTACCTGATTATCGAATGAATGTTCTTAGCTTGCAGTGGACACAGCGAATTCTTCTTTGAATCCCTCGACTTCTCTACCAAGCTTCTTTTGCTTGTATGGCAAGAATGAATTTATATTATTGAAGCAGGTTTTTTCAATATTTTAGAGAGTGTATCCTCCGTTTGTTGTTGGTAAAGAGTTCTTGATTTAGAAGGTATCGATGTTGTTAGGGGATTGCAAGGCATTCAGAGATAGGTTTTGTTGATCATGGAAATTCATAAAATTTCTAAATTCCTGTTGAGACTCAGCATGGATAGGTGTTGAATCGTCTTCGATAGGTGCATCGAGAGGGTCTTTATCTTACGAATTCATTGAAGTGTCTAGTTAATGAGAGACGGATACATGACTGTCAATGATGATTGGAGAAACTTTGTTAAGTTGGTCGAAGACACGGAAGTAGAGTCTTAGTTCACCTGATTTCTTAAACTCGATGAAAGGCTCGACCTGGAGTCTGCAAAAAGAAAAGGAAACAATCAATATTCAAATAAGTTGAAGCAAGACAGTTAGTCATTCGTGTAATTAATAAACCCCCCTCCAATTTGAGTGAGATTGGGTTCTCTCTCTCTTTGTTGATTTATCATACAAGTAATTAACTTGTCATTTAAAACTCTCCCTCCCAAGGTTAAGTGTCCTCTCATTCAATTACGAACACAAATGAAGGTGATACAACCCCCAGGAATATTTCTAAAATATGATCAATACCTTGAAGTGGTTGAGTTCTCAGGAAAGTCTAAGTTTTAAGGACAAGTTTATATGTCGAGAGAGTAATTGACTCTTATGCTATCAATGGAATCAAAGGAATCCTTAAAGAATTAGTTAGGCGATAATGTGGTCATTGTGAATTTTCTTATGGCTTAGGCGATGAAGGGAACGATAAAATAAATATGGAGAAACCTTTTGCAAGAGACTTTGAAGCTGGTATTTGACGGTAGCGAGAGTATTTCTAAAAAAGAAATTCTTAAGAGAATGGAAAGAAGAGCAATAGGCAGGTTAGTTATTGTTTGGGATATTGAAATTGATTATGAAGTTGAGGGGAGTCTCTGCTAGCTTATTTTTATAGAGAACGAAGGTGGATAGGCTGACTACATCAACGACATAATCAGAGAGCCATTCAAAAACTCTGCATTTGTTGTTATACCTCATATCGGGATTGGCCGGGTTTATTTTACTGTCTTCCCCCATTCACATTTGTTTTCCCCATTAATTTAAGTAATCATTTCTCAGCGAGGGTACATTTCCCAAAAATTTAAAAGATAAATTTATTTTGCATTTCTGTAACACTCAAATTCCTTATATATTGCATCATTTGCAATATTGTGGTTAGCTTTTTCTTTCAGCTTTGAGCGGAGAATATTGAAGAAATAGAGCTTTCTTCGTTTCGATCATTTGCTAGCTTAAATATTAATATTTTTCTCATTTATTAGTATTATGATATTTTTTTAAATCTTTTCGATATCCAAATATTTTTCAGTTTAATTATGTTTTTTAGTTTAACAATGTTATTTTTTTACTTGAAAAATCAAAGTAGATATCCATTCTTTTTGGGATAGTGAGATGCCCATCGGAAAGATGCCATGAGATGTGATTGGCTGAAAGTTCAGGTTTGTTGTTGAGTATTTTTCAAATTGATAGAGGTGCTTATTTTAATGCGTCAGGTTTAATATTTCGAGGGAGAAATATGATTTACTTAATAGATCATTGAAATTAGTGATTTTTAATATAACTTCTTATTTATGGCGCACTTTGCTAATAAAAACTGTTTATAATAGCAAGGAATAAATGCATCTTTTTTTTAAAAAAAGTTAAAGACACTCTATGCTCCTAAAATAGAATTTTAGATCAAGAGAGGATAACATTTAAAATCATCTTTGCTAATGTAGATAAAGCTTTGAAATTAAGCAAGCTTTTTAATGGAATTCTACCTTTCTGACAAATAAAATGTCTTCAAATAAGAAAAATAATCTTTTTTTATATTAGTGAATATTTAATACATGGCATAAGAAAATCTCTCCTAAAAGCTTAAATGCTGAATAATACCTATTTGAGAAATGGCTATGTAGTAAAGTAATCTCAAAAGATAACTGATTGCACAAAAGTCAAATAGAAAAAAAGAAAAATCCACATAAAAATGAAAGAGAGTCAATTTATTATTTTGTCAAGACAAATTCTGTCTTTTTCAAAGAATTAATATCGAGACAAGTGTTTCACAGATCAAAAAACAATAATTATTTTAAAATCTTAATTTGTTCCTGTTATGCAATATTAAATAGATATTAAATAGTAATAGTTTTGAATTGAACATAATAATTACAATCTCATTCGATAAAACCCATAAAAGAATAGCAAATATCTTAATTAGAAACAAAGATTAATGCAATAAATGAACTTTATTGAACAATCAGAATGAAGTATATTTAATCCTTTGTATCCCTTTTTTTTGTTTGGTCTAATCTCTCGATCTAGCCGAATAGTTTTATCAAAGATTTATATAATATCCTCCCCTCCTTCCCTCTCTGTTCAATATGTATTTTAGTTTACAATTTTCATTCCCCTATGAGAAAAGGAACTCTCATTGAGATAATTTTTCGATTATTCAATTAAAAAAGAAAAAGAAACGAAATATAAAATTATTCGAAGTATGAACACTAATAAATTCTTGCTTTTGACAATCCTTTTGTTGTCATGCGTTTGCTTGAAAGCAGCGGCAGGGCATTCTCATGCTCGCTCTCATTCAGCAAACGAATTCCTGAGCAAAATCACCAAGGACATCCACGCTACCTCAGATGAATATGATTGGACTGGATATGCTAATATCGCTAACACTTTCATAGCAAACCGCACAACTCCTGGTGTGACTATCTAAGTCAGCTACTTAAACAGAACAGTCTACCAAGCTGGGTTCGGAAATCAAACATATCCAGGAGATGCATTCAATACTCCAGTTGATAATTTGACCATGTATGATATTGCATCGCTTTCGAAAGTCTTTGGTGTCACCGCAGCTGCTATGAGACTGTACGATCTAGGTCTTTATGCATTAGATGACACTGTGATTACTTACATCCCTGAATTCAATAACACAGGAAAGCAAAATGTCACGATAAGAAATCTCCTTCTCCATAACTCAGGATTGCAAGCAGATTTAGATTTGTAAGCCCTTCAAAGTAGGACTCCAGCGTATATCATCGATTAAATCAACCATATTGCCCTTTCTTACCCAACTGGTACAGCTTATGTCTATTCAGATCTCAACATGGTTGTGCTGCAAGAGATCGTGTAGAGAATCACATCACTTCCTCTCAATGTGTTTTTGAGCAACAACGTATATTTACCACTCGAAATGAATTCCACAATGTACAATCCTACACCCTTGCTTACTCACATGTAAGAAATCACTCTTTTTTCATAATAAAGATCTATTGTTTAGCTTACAGAAATCTATAAAACTTTATTTTAGCTTCTTATTTTTTTTTGCTAAATTTTCTAATTAATAAACTCTTTTCATAATAATAGAATTCCTCCTACTGAATATGATAACACTTATCGACATGAATTGATCCACGGTGTTGTCCATGACGAAACAGCTTTCTTCCTTGGTGGAGTCTCCGGAAATGCAGGCATTTTCTCTAATGTTGTTGATCTCACTAAATACATGAATATGATGCTCAACAGAGGTGAATATGTCAACTCTAAAGGCAAAACAATCACTATCTTTAAAGGAGAAACTGTTGATCTCTTCACAACTAAAGCCGTTGGACTTCCTTATCCGAACTCTAGAGCTCTAGGATGGGACACCGTACCAATTCAATCAGTCCTACCTTGTGGAACAAAATTCTCCTAGAATTCGTTTGGGCACACAGGATTCACTGGAACAACTGCTTGGGCTGACAAAGAGAAAGACCTAGCTATTGTCATGCTTGCGAATAGAGTATACCCTGACAGAACACATTCTGCTACAGCTATGACTTATTTCAGACAAACTGCCTACACAGAAATCTGCACCATTCTCGGATATTGAAATATGCAATCAGATAATAAGATATGATATTATTATCAAAGTTAAAAACACCATAATAAATGTATTAGCTAGTAACAGCAGATTAAATCTTTTTAAACTACATAAAATGATCCACATACATTATATCAAAGGTTTAAAAAATAAACAAATAAATAATAAAGAGAACGATTTAGAGATACATACAATAACAAGGGAAGAAATTAAATCAAAACCTGTACAAAGAAAAAATGGGAAAAATTTAAGATTTTATTATCTCTTACGAGTAAATAGAAGGGTGCTGAATTGTTGTGTAGACTTGAAATGTTTTAAGGAAAAGAAAGAAAAAAAACAACTTCAATTGTTTTAAGGAGCTAATCCATAAAAAATTAAAGAAAATTATCTTTAAGAGAGAAAAACAAAAAAAGCAAGTTACTTTTTCATGGGCAATATTTCTGAATGAAATCCTTCTTCATAAGGTAACACTCTAAATACATTACATTATCCTTCCTTTAAAGTATAAATTCTAAAAATGGCACAAGTGAAACAAACAAGGACCTACTTCTTTTTTGTTAAAATCAATAAGAACACAGATACAGAAAACAGAAATGGTGTGAATTTATTCTTTAAAACAGGAATAGTTTTCTGCTTATTAGATACTTAAATCAAAGAAAAAAAACAGCCTTTAATAAGAGAAGAAAAAAAATGACTCACAAAATAAATATAAGTTTAGCTTCCAATTAAAATTATTTTTAATAAACTCTTTTTTGTTGATGTCTTATTTAACTTGTATTTTTTGGAGTAAATAAGGTTAAAATATTAGAATAATAAGAAAAGGAATTAGCTTAATTATAATAGTTAATAAAGAAGGGAAGAGAAAGAGCTTTTATATATTAACTAATCAGCTTCTGATCTTGAATTAATATCAGGGAGGGTGATGATGAAGGATATGTGGGTTTCCCGATAAGAAAAGGAAATAAATTTAGCCTTTGAAGTAGATAAGTAGATAGCTCAGAATATTCTCTTGGAGTCTTCATACAATATCCGCAAATCTACATATTCATGGAGCTATAATTGAGTGTAGTAACCTTATATTGTTATTTTAAACGCAGAGTTAGTAATTAAATTAAGTATTTTAATATTATTTCTGTATTAATGGAGAGTGACATAATAGCTTTAGAAGAAAAATGTAATGAAATATAATAAATAAAAAAAGATACAAGTTAATTCAAAGGAGATCAAAAGATTGATAAGAGGAAGAACCCTTTTGAGAAAGATAAAACCTCAAAAAAATAATAATTGCCTCCCCTTATCTATTCTTTGAGTCTAATTTGTAAAGAAGAAAATTTGTGAAAAAAAAATAAAAGAACGTGCTGGTTCCAAAATTGTAGTCCCTTAAAGCAGCCTTACCATAAAAAAATTATGCGCAGATCAGTTAAAATGAGACCAATGATTTCATGGATGTACTTACTGTTCATCAGTTCATTAATCTCCTGTGCCTACTGTTCTTTGGACTATTCTTCAGATTATCTGCT
>Ga0302271_10000714_pt1 | contig 32721 bp, 56 predicted proteins | sample III_Bog_N1_1_FD_198767 | JGI IMG/M metagenome (GOLD analysis project Ga0302271, IMG submission 198767) | Peat permafrost microbial communities from Stordalen Mire near Abisko, Sweden - III_Bog_N1_1 | ecosystem: Environmental > Terrestrial > Soil > Wetlands > Peat | place: Sweden: Abisko... | reverse complement strand
TGTAGTCATTTTTCTTATTTAATGACCTATCCCCTAATCTAAATATAATATTTCTCTTTCCAATTTCACGAGATTTTACTATTTCGTTTGGCTTTGGTGGATTAATTTCAGCTTGTATTGCGCTATTTATAGCATACGTACCATCTTCACCTACATTAAAAGGAGATAAGCACAAGATGTCGTCTGGCTTTATATTTCCTTTATGTATTAATTTCATATATTCACTAATTAGTACATTAAAAATATCGTCAGTCTGAATAAATTTATAATTTTTACCAATTGATAAAACGTTATCTTTTCTTTTTATCAAATCGTTATCCATATTAAAAAATGGAATACCCTGCCTAACATTTGTTGCAACAAATAATGCACCATCTGAATTATATCTAAATACTTCTGTTAACATTGTGATGGGCACAATATTAGAATTAATAATATCATTGAATATACATGCGACTCCAACTGGTAGAAGCTGAGCATTATCTCCACACAATATAATTCTACAATTTAGATTTGTTATTGCATTTATCAGCATCATAAATGTTGGTAAATCTACCATACTCATTTCATCAACAATAATTACATCTGAAAATATTTCTTTGTCTCTTAAAACTTTACGATGAATTGTACTACATTTTCTATGAGTTGCCTCCGACATTCTTAAACTAGCTTTTCCGGTTGGTGCAAGTAGACAATATGATAATTTATTATCTTCCATTAAAGAAATTAACCCTTTTACCGATGTAGTTTTACCCGTTCCAGAATATCCAACCAATAAACTTATTGCGCATTCACATAGATTTTTTAAGCAATTTGATTGATCTGTTGTCATTTGGAAATCATCTATTTTAGTATATTTACTCCAATCAATTTTTAATTTTGTATTATCATTTAATTTATTTTTAACAAAATCTGAAACCTTACATTCTCCTAAATATGTTTCCATGACGGATAAATCTTTACTTTTTTGATCATAATATATATATCCACTATTTTCAGAAACGTCTTTCAACATGGGGATTAAATAGGGTACATTATATTCTTCTTTGATATAATAATATAAATCAGATCCACTTAATCTTGTACTACCGTCGTTTTCGTTACGTCTAAGTACACTTATGATTAATGCTTCACATCTTTCTTTAGACTCAATCAGATCTTCCCTATATCCTATAATTATTCTATCCGCTGTTTCAAATGCTACTCCCAACACTTCAATTAAGACATAATATGGATTATCTACAATTTCTTTATCAATACCGTTTTCATCCTTAAATGTATCAATCATTTTTTTGCAATCGTTGACATCAATTTTATACATGTTATATTTTTTAATAATATGATAATATTTATATTTCTCTAAAAGTTCTCGTGAATATGCGCTAAGATAAGATTCACCGACACCATAAATTTTACTTGTATCAATTGCTTCTTTTCCATCTGTCAGAATAATATCTATAAAATTTGGATAGGCTTTAAGAATATTTTTTGCAATACGTTCACTAGATGTACAATCCATTAATATTTCATATGCTTCATCTTTAGTAAGATTTTTTAGATCAATAACATCAATTGATGGACAGGATATAACATTATAAGTTGCGGGATATTTTGCTGTACTATCTTCCTCTATCTCAAGTTCATATTGTTTTCCTTCTGTAATATATGGAAAATTTGCGCCGCAGATAGTAAATGACATATATTTATTTAGTCTTAATTCATCTTTGGTTTCTAATGGAGAACATCCCATAACCTTGTATCCATTATCTCCGGTATATACTAATTTATCTATCTTACATTTTATTTTTAAACTCATTTATCCTCCTTTCTATTATTAATTTATTTATTTTAATCATTTAATAGATGCCAAATAATTAAAAATATTACCGACAATATAAAACATGTTGCCAAAATTTTAAATCCAATAATTCCTATCCATATAATCATGAATAATCCAACGATGCCAAAAATTATTGAAATAACAAATAATATTGCAATAATATCTAAAATAGTTAATTTCATTTTATTCCTTCTCCAATACTAATTTTGCGTTAGGATAATGTTTAACTTTGCATGAATCACATAATAGACCATATACTCCATTTGAGTTTATACAATTAATATATACTTCATTATTATATTCTAATTTTATTTCTTGTATTTTGATCCAAGGGATAATTTCTTCTACACATTCAAACACATCTCCATGTTTCAACCTACCAAATTCAACCAATTTATTATTTTCCTTACGTTCAATTCTCATTTTTATTTCCTCCATTTTTATTATTATACTACTATTAATTTTTAGTGTCAAGTTAATTATATAAAAAAACGTCCTCCTTATCTAATGATTATATCAGAATTGAAGGAGGATGTCAATAAGTTATTTAATTATTTTATAATTTGCAATAACCAGTGTATAAGTATCATCGTTGATCCATTTCTTCTTATCATCAATTTGTTCATAATGTCCATCTCTGTCTGTAGTAAGTGCAATATCTAATATATCTCCTACTTCTATAGGATGCGATTTTAACCACTTTTTACCAACGTCCTCACCTTTATTCCTTGTCATCTTATATGTGGCTGAAATGCCGTCACAAATGTGATATAAGGTTATGAAGGTATTTCCCCATTGGTTTACTTCTAATCCGGTAACAATATGATAATCATAACTTACGTTTTCATCAATCAGATCGGTATATCCTAATAATTCAATCTCATATTTAAGTTTATCCATAATTGTGGTAGGAGCATAAGGATATTTCTGTGATACCTGATCTAAAATCTGCTTATAATGTTTGCGGAATAATTCAATTAACGCGGCGTTATCCAAATCTTTAAACATTTTATCTGTTGTGATACCGGAACATTTTGATAATTCATCTTCTGTAAAAAAATAATCAGATAGATCAGACTTCCTAAACTGCTTACATGTTTTAACTTTATCATATAATGCCGATAGATCTGAATAAATTTTAACTTGTGAGAGAAGCTGATTAATGTGACCAAATTGTGAAAAATAATCTAAACAGATAAGGATATTAAGTTGCTTGGAATTAATTGATATATTCTTTATATCAGATAATAGGTTAAAAAATGATGAATAATGTTTATTGTATAATGTAGATAATTTATCACCAGTATCTTTTCCAACGTCTTTAATTGAACCTAATCCCTTATATATTGTTTTACTTAACGCATCACATACAAAATTAGATAATGATTTTCCAAATTTAGGTTTTTCTAATTTTATACCTTTACTTATTAATAGTTGTGTGCCATCCTTAATATCTTGTTCTTTTGTTTGACCTCCTGCACAGTTAAGATATGCAGTACAAAACTCTGCCGGATGATAATATCTCATGTACATTAATATATAGGCTAATAGACTATAGCCGGTGCTATGGTTTTTTCCAAACTGATACGAGGCAGAATCTTCTATTATTTTTAAAAATTGTTTGGCTTCTTCTTCTGCTATATTTCTTGGCTGATTAGACATTTTACAATATCCCTCTAATATGTTTGGAAGTGCATCCTGTAATCTATCTAATTGTTTACGACCAATAGCGCGTCTTACATTATCTGCCTCAGATCCACTAAGCCCACATATATGTTGTAAAAACAAAATGGTCTGTTCTTGGTACACCAAAAACCCCTGTGTATCCGACAATAAATCATTAATAATCTTAGAAGGATTATTATTAAATTCTCCTCTTATTAAACTATCCCTATATGATTCTCCGGATGGTCTTAAACAAGCATTAATTAGAGTAAAATCTGCTACGGTTGGTTGCTTTCCTTGTGACTCTTTTAATCTTATATAATCACAAAGTAATTTATAAGAATAATCTCCCTCAAATTGGAACATTCCTATTGGTGATTTTAACACTTCATCAAATACATTTTTATTATTCCAATTTATTTCATGTGAAAGCGGTGGTTTTATTCCTATATATTCACAACATTTTCTTACAATTCCAACATTTTTTAATCCAAGTATATCATATTTAGCCAATCCAATTTCATGAATCTCCTCCATATTAATAGGTAAAATATATTGACCATTTTCTCCTATAAACATACCATAATTATCTATTAAATTAATAGGAGAAGCAATAATTCCAGCAGGATGCTGAGATTGGCTAGTTTTTGTATTAAGTATTCCATCAAAATAATAAAATAGTTCTGAATATACATTTTTTGTTAGTTCCGGATCAATTTCATATCCTGATTTAATTTGTTTAATTTTAGATAAGTTCCAAGGATTTTCAAATGAATCCTCTAATAATTTAATTTCTCTTTTTATTAAAGAAGATTCATTCTCATCTAATTCATATCCAAATTGAGACCCATTATAAAAATCTTTCTCAATTTCTTTTTTATGTTTAATTCCATTTTCTCTTGCAGTTTTTCTAGCCCATCTTTTTCTTAATGCTTTTCCAATAATGTCAATTGTACCTTTATCAACAGCAGTTCCAGTTGATAGTATATATCCAGTATTCTCTTTTCCAAATCTGTCTACAATATAATCATATACCAATTGTCTTTGATCTTCATATACATCAATATCTATATCTCCAATTTCTTTTCTATCTTCATTACAAAATCTTGAAAATACTGTATCCCATATAATAGGATCAACATCCGTAATATCACTTATATATGCAACTATACTTCCACCAACAGATCCTCTGCATGGGCTTGTATATATGTTATTTTCTCTACACCATGTCATAAGTTCAGACATAAATAACATAAATCCAATCATATCTACTTTCTTAAATACACGCATTTCTTCTTTAATTTGTTCTATGTATTTAACAGAATTTTCTTTTTTTATAATCCCATTGTTTAATTTATATTTATATTTATCATTAATTATATCCTTAAATACTTTTTCATCATTCTCTCCATAAAGAATAGGATATTTAATACTTGGATCTATTTTAAAACTTTCAACCATATCAGACATGATATTAGTATTTTCAATCGCTTGTAATACTATATCCATAGGCAATGAATTTTGTTTTTCGAACATCTGTACTAATTCGTCATATGATTTATATGTTAGATCGAATTTATCTTCATTAGAGCCATCACTATCTCCTTTAGAAAATTCAGCATCTTTACCCATTTGAAATACTATGCGACATTCAGCTTTATAACTATCAAGACTATGTGTATCTGTTCCAACTATTAATGGCTTATTATATTTTTGAGACATCCTATATAAATATTGATTATATTCTATTTGATTTTCACAAGGATGATATTGAATTTCATAATAATCATAATGCTTAAATAGTTTTTCTACTCTATCTAAATCCCTAATTCTATTTAATGGACTAGCAAGACAGGCAGAGATCTTAATGATGTTATCACTAATATTTAAAAATTCATCAAATGAAATTCTAGGCTTATAATATTTATGCTCATTGTTTGTTGCATTAAATAGTAATCTTTGTAATTCTACTCTACCAAGATCATTTTTAGCAATTAAAACTGTATGATAATTATCTCTAATTTTGGGTTCAAGATGTTCGGTTAAATAACATTCAACCCCAAACATGTATTTAATACCCAACTCATCACAATATAATTTCTTTTCAATCCAATCATATATATTTCCATGATTTGAAAAACAAATTGATGTTTGACTTAATTCGATGGCTTTATCAATATATTGCTTATAATTAGTGCATGAGTCTAATAAAGAATTATCGTCATGTAGATGATATACTGTATAATTGTTACTCATGTATCCTCCTAATCTGTTATTAATACGTTATAATTAATCATAGCATCATATATACTTTGTGGAAAATTAATATATTTTTCTTTGTATTTATTTGCAACTTTCTTAATAACTAATTCTTTATATTTTTTATATACATCAAATGCCTCTATAATTGTATTATATAATCCAAGATAAATAGGTTTTGTATCATCATTACAAACAACCTTATATTTATTCCAGTATTTACTTATACCTATTGGATATTCACCTCTATAATTTTGCCGTCTAGTAAACAATGTATTTATATCTTTATCTACAAACAAGATTGTATTTCTTGAATATATTTTAGTTTTTAGTTCATGACATAAAATATCTTTATCTGGACTTAAATTTAATTCATCAGTCCATTTGTTATCATGATAAAATTTACAAAAGTTTTGGAAACTTAATAAATAATTTTCAACGGAACATCCAATATATGTGGGTTGCGCTAATTGTGATTTATCATAGTAACATCTAGCAATCATCTTTTGCCACATATCATATTCTCTTGTATCTTTACCCTCTATATATGCCCTATATTCTCCTTTATCTGATATTCCTACTCCACATATTAATCCATTCTCAAATCTTCTATTATTTCCCATTATCTTATTTCTCCAGATATTCTCCTACTTCATCTCCTATAATTTCTACCATTATACTTCCATCAATATTCTTAATTCTGTATCCATCTTCAATCTTACTGCAAGTATAACTATATCCTTTCTTAAATGTAAATTCATATGATCCAAATTCTATAGTATAGTTTTGCTTAAACTTTATCATTTAAAATCTCCTCTAAACTTACTGGTTCATAGTTCCAATGCATTACACCTACATTGTACATATTACATGGAATATTATACAGTTCTTCCATTTCTAATTTAATATGTTCCATCATATTGCTCTCAAAACTATTATGAATATGACCATATAGATGATACCATCCATGATAATGATTTTTAAAACATGGCATAGGATAATGACATAAAATAATTCCCTTACCATCTGGCAGAGATAATTCCTTATAATCTACAATTTCAACAAATAACGATTGTAATTCTCTACTCTTTAATAGCTTAGAATCATGATTTCCGACAATCAAATGTTTGCTTTTACTATTTAATTGTTTTACTATTTCAATTGTTTTCGTTACATTATGCCAACTGATATCTCCCAAGATATAAACTTCATCATTCATTGATACTTTATTATTCCATTTTTCAATTAATACTTTATCATGTATATCAATATTTGTAAATGGTCTATTATCGAAATCCAATATATTCTTATGACCAAAATGTAAATCTGCTGTAAAATAAATCATATTATACCTCTCCTAATATTATTTTCCTATTTGTATTATAAACAAACTCATTTATTCTTTTATAATCAGGTTTATTTGGCAAATTTGTATTATCCTTTGCATAATCTAACTTATGCTCAAACTCGTTTACCATTTCAAAAAACTCTGGTATCGGTTGATTGTTACTATCAAGAAACTCACCATTTCTAATACTCATTAATAAATCGTGATCATTTTCTCTATATGTGACAACCTTTTTTTCTCTAATATGTCTAAGCACATAAGATATAATCTGATTAAATGCATCATATGTTTTCCTAATTTACCATGTTCAATAGCATGTTCATTTCTTTTACCTATCTTCGTATATGATTTTACAATGCTAGACATTTCTGACCACATTGATTTATAATCTCTTAGTGGATAATGCTTTAAATTTACATCCATAAAAATTTCTGTATCATAATCTTCTGATAAAGCCTTGTCAACATATAACTTAATACTATCTTCCGGTATATCAAAATATCTTTGTGCAAAGTCATATGTAGCATGTTCAATAGATTTTAATATATGCGCTTCATTTTCAGCCTGACCAAGCTCTCTTACGGATTTATTATCTAATCTTCTTAATTGTGCGTTTGCGTAACCACCAAAGGTATATACCGCCTGTTTAGATAAAAACATATCTGTATTTGAAATTAATTCTTTTCCAATATCTTCTAACAATAAGTAGTGCTCTGGCTTACATCCCAACATCTCAATTGTGTTAGGATTACAACTGGTAAGCAATGTAATTAATTTATTAAATGCATAAATAGTTGTATCTGTTGCTTCGTTTATGAATTGTTCAAAGTTTTCATTTGTAAGAATTTCTTTATCTGAATTTAAAGCACATCCACGAATATCTATATCAGATGTTTCAATATCAGTACCATAGGCGTGACTTCCACCAAGTGTTAATAAAATAACACGATACTGTAAATGAGGATCTATCCATAAAAATTTATAAGGTGGTGTATAAATTGCACGTTTAATATCACATAATTTCATTATTTATCTCCTCTATACATATCACATTCATGTATTCTAATTAAATTGTTAAATTTTTCATCACCAAATATTCTTTTCCATTTATCTTTTATTTTATCATTATTCCAATTATATACCATCATATGATAATTTACATAAAATAACATCTCTATAATTTCATCAGTGTTTAAATAAGTAGAGTTTAAAATATCATTAGTGTGACTTAATAAATAATAAGTACCTACATTTTCATGATTATAATAATGTGAGATACCACTTTCATCTGTGGTTTTACTAAATAATTTTCCAATATCATGTAGTCTCAAAGCATATCTTATTGTATAATCACTTTCATATTTTTTAACAAATTTTTCCAAAACTGTATTACAGTGAGAAAGCAAGGTTTGATTGTGATGAGGATTATTCTGATCGAATCCTAACATCTTATCTATACATTCGTTAATAAAATAATATTTAGATTTATCATAAAGATCATTTTCAAAATCAATTGTAATTTTATCAAATCCTTCTTCGTAAAATGGTAAGGGAAATTTATCTCGCTGTCTCGCTATAACATTTATTGGTGCGGGATGATTACGATTTACATTATCTCTTAAACATCCTTCATATTCTTTTGACATAATATATGCTTCTTTATAACAGCCAATACATTTTATACAATCCAATATTGCCTTGCGTAATTTGATTGTAATATTAGTAGCATCAGCAATAACACTAATACCATTTAACAAATTTTCTTTAATTCTTGAATGAAATATCTCAAATACTTTTGTGTTATTGGACTGATCAGATACATTTCCAAGTTCACCTCTAATATCATCTGATGATACTATAACTGCTCCAATTTCAGATGATATAAATTTTGCCATTGTAGATTTACCACTTGCAGATAATCCAATCATCATTATTAATTTTGGCTTATTCATTTATTTATTCCTCCTCTTATTTTCCTTATTATAACATATTACGGCTAGATATACAATACCTAACCGTAAATAATTTAACCATTATGTTTTAATAAATATTCTCTTGATACATTTTTAAAACTCTCAGATCCACCCATACTTCTATATACAAATCCTTCTCTTTTAACTTTAGGATTAAGAACGCTGTATCCATCAGCTTCAAGTTTAATCTCTTCCATGGTATCAGGTGTCGTATATTCCGTATCAATAATTGGAACGTTATTTAATCCATTTGATTTACAAAACTCAGCCATTTCCAATGTTCCATATTGAATTCCATTGATAATAAGATTAAACACAAACAGATCATTTTCTTTTAATTTATATGGATTATCTTGTACATTTCCAACACCTTCACCTTGCAATACAATTCTATTTGAATTAGTCTCTTTTGCTAGTTTAGTCAATACATTCTCAATATCATATTTATCAGCCATATCCCAATAAATATTAGATTCATGATAACATTCCTGATCTCTATCTCTCTGCCTTACGTTTCTGCTACATACAATAAACTCATATTTATCATTTTTAATTTTATTGACTGCGTAGGTACAGGAAGTGCCATCAAGTTTTTCTGTCTTAATCCATTTTTCTGTTGATTGTAAACGAAATGGAACATTTTCAATTCTTGTTTCGTCTGTTTTAATAATCCAGTCTGGAAACTTTTTTGGATTATCTTTCTTTTTACCAAATAAAAGAAACATAAATTTGCGACCAATCTTATATTTCATAATCTTCTTTACGAATGGTCTTTTAAAAATATCTGGTCTTCTACTAACCATAGCATGGTATTTGCCATCTTTGCTTATGCCATCTGATTTTCTCTGAATATCATCAACAGAAGAATACGTAATTTTGAGTTCTTTTGTTACATCATCTCCTATCTTTTTATTAGATAATTCTGGAAATAATGAGATCGGCATAGCAAGTCCCTGACTAATAACATTAAATTTACCAAGTTTCATCGTCATCGTCTTGATTTTATAATGTTTAGATTCCAAAAATGTAAACCTTTCATCTTTTTCATCACACTTGCTATCAATCTCAATATATACTGCTAAATCGCCTACTTTAAATTCTTCTTTCTTAGAAATACAGATCCATCCTAAAATCCCAATTAATTCAATATTATCTGCGCCTTCAATTGGTCTGATCCATTCTACTTTTTCAATATGAGCCAATGCTCTTTCCATTATTTATATTCCTCCTTTAACTTTTTATTAATCAATACAATAACTCCATCATCACAATTATATCTTACTGTACCATATTTTTTATTCCATTGATCTATGAAATCAATCATTTCTTTTCTTCCTTTTTCGTCAACTTCCCAATCTTCAATTTCAGAATTTTCTTCCAATTCCTCTATAATAGAATCTCCATCTAAATTTACTTCATCTTTATATATACCATTGCAATATTCAATTTCATTAAAATCATCCTCATCTAATTGATCAAATAAATCATCAATATCTGTATAAAAATTATCTAAAATACATAAAGTGTAGCAATCATCTTTGTGTAATTTCATATATTCATCATAGGAATATTTTTTAGCTTTATCAAATTCTTGTTTTTCTTCACATGATTTACATATTGTAAAATAACTTCGATTTTTTGTAAGTTCCGACCCACAATTCTCGCAATATTTAGGTTTACAACAATTGTCTGCGGATTCTTTATTGATATATGTCGTTCCACAAATATAACATTTATATGCAGTAATTTCATTTGAATTCATTTATTTTCTCCTTATTTTTTTAAATCAAGTGGCGATAGGATTTGAACCTATTGTTTTTCTTATTATCTGGGATACCACCCTACCATATTATTAATATGTCCTCCGATTCGCACAGAGTTAAGAGGTCTGCGCTAGACTAACACCATGCACCACTTGTTTATATTTCATATTATACTACGTTAATTTTTACTTGTCAACATAAAATTTTAATTATATCCAAATATATCTTCAAAACTTGGTTGTCTTGGTTGTTTATATTCTGATACTTCAAAATATTTAATCATAATCTGTTTATATTTTTTACCTTTATATATATTCCAAACTGGTTCACCTATAATTTCTACATTCATATCAATTTTATCATCCGTGTCTAAATGTAATCGTAATTTATCTGATTTACTAGAAAAGAATTTTATAAATGTAATATCACCAATTTTAAATCTAATCGTACTCATTTTACCAACTGTTATGTTAAAATTATTTACTTTAAATTGTTTAATATGAATCAATGGATATTTTAAATGGTTATCATCAAATAGCCTCATATAAGGCTCAAATAGACCATATAATTCATTTGGTATAGAATTTACCATACAACTAATTAATACGTCTCTATCAGCCTTATAATCAATTTTAAGACCATTTATATAATCTATGATGTTCTGTATATTAGATTTCTTAAATTTAATTCCACACTGGCAAGAGTGACCCCTACTCCAGATTACATATTCACAATCATTTAATATTTCTTGTAGTGGAACATCTGATCTCAGAGATCCTATACTCACATCACTTGATTTATAATCATATGATATAATTGTTGGTTTATTATCAAAAGCATCTTTAATCTTTCCTGCTACCAGTCCACTGTACGTTCTAGGAACTTCATCACTTACATATATAATTATATCATTTGATGTATCAATTTTATCTATATTTTCTTCTATAAATTTATTGACAAGATTTTGCTGATTAGTATGCGCAGATTTCATCTTGAATAATACATCAAGCATTTTATCATTATTATGTAATCCAATAAACGAACATATTACATCTTGTTTAAGTTGCTGATCATCACCCCTACAAACTGAGTTTATTTTAGGAACAAGAGTAAAATTAATATCCTTTTGAAGATAATCTTCTTTTAATAATTCTGTAATCATAAGTTTAAGAAATTTATTGTTAATTCTTTTTAATCCACCCATTATTCCATAATACATATACGTTCTATTCTGCATTGATTTTATATCCATACCATCGGACATAATTGATAATGATGCAATATCTATAAATTGTTTAGAATATTGTACTTCAAATTCTATATCTAATGCTCTGACAAAATGATGCGTAACCATTGCGCCTGAGCCACATCTATCAACCGATCCTATTTGATCTGAAATTAATACTATTTTATCATTTTGTTCTACCGGATCAGTAAGATTATGATGATCTAAGATAATAACATCAGTTCCTAAATCATTTAACATTTTGACTTGTTCTTTATTATTAGTTCCTGCGTCAGGTATGATTAATAACGGTCTTGGATTATTGACGCATCTATTCATAAGACATTCGTCATCTAGTCCTCGTTCCTTTCCATTATGAATCAATATTTTTATATTCCATTTTTTATTTAACAATTTCATATATTTATATATAATAGTTGTAGATAAAATTCCATCTGAATCACCACTATCACATAAAATATAAGTATCACTTTTTAGTTCATAATTACGTTTAAATATTTTTATAGCTTTATCCATATTATCATATAACATCGGATCTTCTAAATATTTACCAGTTGGATGCAAATATTCCGATATATCTGTGATACCATATTTATTAAGATAAGATTCAATTGTAATATCAGATATATCAGAATATAATTGATTAGTTTTCATTCTTAATTCCTTTAATTATAGTTTTATCTTCAATCCATTTATTTAATTTTTCTTCAACTACATCTCCATCACCATTATAAATATTAGAATTAAATGTTGGGATGTCTAACAATCCAATATCATAATTATTTATATATCCTTCTACCCACCAATAGACTCTATTAATAGATTGTGACATAATCATATTGTTGCTTTTTACTAATATTTCTCCATCATGTAATCTACTTTTCATTTTGTTATATAAATCACTTGAATCTTTAAATGTAAAGAAACGTCTAGTAGCTCCCTCTACATATGATGGAATTTCTGGTGCAAAGAATGGTAATTTTAATTTATCATCATATTTCATACAATTTTCACATCTAAAATCTCCATCTATTTCATAATGTCCATCATACCCTTCATAATATTTACCACAATTAGGACACAATTCTGGAAAAGAATATCCTGTTAATTTTTTTAATCTTTCTCGTTCTAATTCTACTTTTTCATCTTCTTTTGCTGGAATATATGGAGGAATTTCCTCTCCTGTTTCCTTATCGTAAAATTTAATATCTGTTGTTTTAATTACAATGCTCATAATTTCTCCTTTTTCTCAAATAGTTTATCCCATATTTTCTTTTTGTGGTCACTCGGACTATCTTTATAATTTAATATCTCCCCATCATCACATATCACATAAATATTTGGTACAAAATTTTTTAACTCATCATATATTTTATATACTTTTTTTTCATAATCTTCGAATTCTTTCGTTTTAATATCACCATAATACATCGTTTTATATTGTTTGTCAAGTGCTATATATACAGTATTTACTTCATATTTTAATATTAAATTTCTTTGTGATTTTTTTAATGTCATACCAAACATACCAACTGATATATTTATATCTAATATCTCTTCCATCTGCATTACAAATTTAGGTGCTTCTCCAAGAATAATTGATTTAGTCTTGATTATATTATCCTTATTCGTGTTTAATCCGTATAAAACTTGACTCGTAAGAAACTTATATTCCTTTCCGTTTAAAGTTTTTAATGGGATATATTTTAATCCAAGTTCAATTAATTCTGGTCTTAAATTTCTGCAATGTGCACCTACAAAATTTCCCTCATCATCATACACTGGAATTACAATTTGCTGTGCGTAACGATAATATTTTAATCTATATTTTTCCATTGTAGAAATAGATATATTATCATCTATAAATGATTGATGATATAATGATTCTAACCTATTTAATATCTCATCATCATATACTGTTAATTCTTCTATTCTATCTTGTTTAGGTAAGTATTTTGATAATTCTTTCCTCCAATTGTAATCCGTCTTGGGTTTAGTATCATTTGTTTTAAAATTAAATGGGATGTCCAATACATTACAAATATATTTTAAACAATCGTTGCGAGATTTATCTTCGCCCCTTACATTGAATACTTTTTCAACGAAAGTTAAAAGGTTATAGCCACATTGACAAATACTATGACAATAGAATAATCTCTTGTATTCATCAAATTTAACATGATATCCAGCTTGTGGCAACTTATCTAAATCATCATGGCAACCCCCTTTAACTCTATTTCCTTTGTGTGGAATATCTAACGAGTCGAGAACTGTCATATAATCAGATGTAGTTGTTAAATTATATAAAACATCTTCTATAAATTGAATATAAAGTTCGTACTCAGTAGTCTCCATCATATCTTATATTTCCTTTGCTTCGTTATATCTTAGTTTTTAAACCCTTGTAGAATTTTACTAAATAATCCTGTTCCAACTTTAGGAATATCGTGTTTCTCAAATAGTTCATTTAAAATTCTTGGTGCATATTTTCTATCTTCCTGTGGTGTTACTTCCGGTTTAACAAATCCATTATTTAGCATTTCTTTAATATTCTTTATTGTATACATATCATCTTTTATTTTTCTTCTTTTCTTTAATAAATCAGATTCTAGCATACTTAATTTACATCTGTCACTTGCTGAAATTTTATCTGTCAATTCAAGGTAATGATAAATATCAGTAATAGCCATAGACACGTCCCTCAACTGATTGGTTAATTTATTATTTTCGTTATCTAATTTATATGGAAGATTATCTAAGATATTAATTAATTCATCAACTGGTGGAACAATATCAATATCCTCACATTCTATAAATTCAGATGATGCGGATTCGTCAATTGCTTCAATCATTGGCATTAATTTATATTCTCCCACTTTATTTTCTCCTTTTATATTTTCAGATCCTATTTCAACTATCTTTAATTTCTTTCTTTGTGCCATATCGCCATATGTAATACTTTTGTTTTTCGGAGATTTTATTGAATTTAAAACATTTTGTACACTATCATGTTTCATCCACGTTGTAGCCAAATCAGCAGTAGTTGTAATACTTCCACCATTTTGATCACAAACAATATATCGTATTCCATCTGTGATTATATAACCGCTTTTATCCATTATATCCTCCTTATTATATAAATTAAATAACCCTTACCGATATAGTGATTATATCATAGTAAGGGTTATGGTGTCAACATCTATTTACAACTATCTCAGTCTTTTTTATATTTATTGGTTTAAAGTTTTTATCTGTAACGAATAATTCTTTTCTCCTCATATTTCCTAAATTATAATCACTGAAAATTTTACATTCTTTTGGATATTCTGAATCTCTTGATTTATATACTGTTTCTACAAATAAATTTTTAGGATCATATTCTCCCACATGCCTTGCAAGAAATGGTTCAACTAATGTTAATTCTTGCGGAGTAATAGGCATTGATATAGATCCGCAGTCTGCTTTATCTGAAATACTTTTACCACCTCTAAGAACCTGATAATCTCTCATCTTATAATCTTTTATGTCTGCATTTACCTGTGTCGCTGTTATTATGCCAATATCATATTTTTTACAAATGTTCTTTAATTCAGAACTAAGTTGTACTAATATTTCATCTCCTCTGGCACTTGTAGATTTACCTCTGTTTTCTACAAATTCTTTTGTTAGTGCATTATTTATTAACAGATAATCGAACCCTAAGTATTCTATGTTGAATTCTTTCTTGTAAAATGCAACTTCTTCTTCTATCTTCTTTATATTAAAAGTTGGCATATCTGTTAACCAAATAGAATCATCATTTATAACGTCTATAGCCTTTTTTACTCTACGTTCTGTCTCATCCGTTAATCTACCTTTAGTTATTGTTGATGTCTCTACGCCTGATATATACGCCCACATCATGGGGTCTACTTGTTCATCCAAAGGCATTTCGCATCCAATGTATAATCCTTTATTGTTCCCATTTGGATTTTCAACCCATTTATTATTATCTATATCATATATTTCATTAGCACAAATACACCCTAGATCACCAATTACACTACGAGATTTACCACTTGACGTATCACCACTTCTTATATATAAATTCTTTTTTAGAAATCCATCCCATAATGTTGTAAGATATTTACTCTCAAAACTCAATCCTATTTTAGGAGATTCTTTAAAAGATTGTAAAATTTTATATCCATTATCTCCTGCTTTTTTTCTTGTGGTATCGTCGTCTTTATCTACAAAATATTTTCTATGACGTTTCATAATTTTAGTGTCATAATAATTTATAATATCTTCCAATGTATATTGATCTAATTTTGCATAATTATCTTCATCTGATTTCAATTCATCCCAAAAATTAGATAGGTCATCACCATCATTTTTTATATCTCGCAAGCATGACATCTTTCTTACACAATTATAATAATACTCAAAATTTTCCATATCTCCTAACTGCATAATAGTATTAATATAATCTATTCCACCATTATCAATAAATACATTGTATTTTGCAGTCCATGGCTTAATATATGAATCAATATCAACAATAGTTGCAACCTTACATTGTTTAATATTTAGATTATGCAGAGTGGTATATAGAATACTGTGTAATTGACATTCACTAAAATCAGATTTATCTAGTGGATATTTTTTACTGTTTGCAAGACTCGTATCAGATATCATACATGCAAGTAATCCATTCGCGGCATTATGGTTATATAACAAAGTTATACCACCTTTCTTGATTATTTTTATTTAGTCTCTATAATAACTAGAACTTGCTATTTCTAAGTTATCTTTACTATCAATCCAACAAATAGAAACAGAATAAATATCTAATCCCGGGCTATCAAATACATCTGTATCAATTGTATATTTATAATTCTTGATGTTTTCATTTTCTCTTTCGGAATTTAATATATCTTCTAATTCTTGAATTAATTCATCAAGTCCGTCTTCTAATTCAGTTTCCATAATATTATAGAATTTTTCTTTTATATCAATCACATTTTATATCTCCTTTTCTATTTATATTTGTTCTTATAATATTTAATTGCTTGTTTATTCTGAATAAATTTCAAAATTGGATTTATTTCTTTTCCAGTTATGGGATTCATATTTCCAAAATTACAAACACAATCATCACATGAAAATTCACAACTATTTTCATATTCACAATCAAATTCATATCCGTCATACGGAGTACCAATTTTTATACATTTACATGGAACATCTAATGATTTTATTCTCATATATTTTATTCAACTTTCTTAATTAATTCTTCATCTCATTTGCCTAATTAACCACGTCTGATCTTCTTCCATTTGCTCTTTATCATGATAATGACAATCTGTTGTTTCAACTGGTTCGTTTGTTAATGTACAGTAACTACCAAGCGGAGTATCACACACATAATCACAATGCTCACATTCCATATTAATCCTCCATATCTAATTCTTCAATCATATTTTTATTTATATTCTTCTTAACCACGACCACATTATCATCAAAATTAAAGTTCTTAACAGCTTGTTTAATATCAATACACCAATAACGATATTTTTTATTTTTATCATAGCTAAACGGAACAAGTGCTAGTATGGTATTAGATGCGTCATCAAATAAATTAACCTCTTCTATATCTTTCATATATTCTAAACAACTCTTAATACCCTTTTCGCTATATGGTTCATCCTCATAATCCTTATAATTATCTATTAGGTTTTTTATGACCGCAGTTATAAGTTTCCAAGGAATATCTGAATTTTTATATCCACTTTCTAAATATATAGATTGAATAGCATCGGTCAAGATTCTACGTGGGTTTGGTGTTCCATCTGACTTAACTTTATCTGGTTTATATTTCTTTTTATTTTCTAATTTAACACGATTAATCTCTGCAATATATATATCAAATTCCGATTGATCACAAAAATACATTTTAGGCGATGATACAGTTTTTTGATATATATATGCAGATGATTTATCTAAAACCTTATGACATAATTTGCACTTAGAATTAGCCATATTAGTCCTCTTTTGTTTCTATTATTCCACGTCCACCTAAAATAGTACCATCTAAAATTAAACCCAAAAATGTTCCCTTTTCCGTTTCACTAAACATCATAGTTGAGACCTTACAAGTTGTATTATCAACTTTTAAAACAACATTATACGTAGATCCATCTTCATTTTGATTTATTTCTAAATATTTAAAATTAATTTCATCTAAATTCATATTAATCCTCCAATTCCTTAATTTTCTTATCTAACAAATCTCTCTGTTTTTTAATATTTTCTAAACTCACCATATTAATAGTACAACCATTAAATGTTGCAAGTAATTTATTTTCATCAATATGTTTAGACAATATGTTCATTATTCTGCCACATTGTTGTGAATTAATTTTATTTAGATCAAACCCAACTACTACATAATCATTATCTAAACTTAGTCCATATACTTTATTGATAAAACTCTTTTTATGCTGACGTTTATTCATTAATCTTCCTCTTTGATTTCTTCTGTCTTATTATATTCTTCAAAGTCTGATACTCTTTTAAAATTTTCAATAGCTTTATCAAATTCTTTTAATGCTTCATTATATTCTTCCGACACATTTAATGCTTCTAATGCCTTTCTAACTATATTTTTAAATTTAATCATCTTTATCCCTCAAATTCTAATATAATTTTCTTAACATCTATGGTGTCATCCTCAGTAAACCAATCAATATTGTGTCCATTTTCTTCCATTTCTTCTTTTGTTTCTAACCTTAATGCCCCACCAATTTTAATATCATTCCCAGAATCATCACAATTTAATATTTCTTCATAATCAGATATAATAGAACTTAAATTAATAAATCCAGATTCTACATTTCCATCATCAAAATACTCAAGACAATTTTTAGTGATGTTGGGATCACAGTCATTTCTCACCATATTTGAAGCTGTATTCAAATCATAATCTTTTAAGATATCTGCCAAAATTGATAAAGAATATTCATCTAATAATTTAGATAATATATCAGATACTTCTTCATATTTTTGCTTATATAATTCATCCTTTACTACTCTATTCATCTATACATCCTTTCTAACATCATATAATCCTCATTTAACCACTTTAATATATTCAATGGTAATTTGTTCATTAAATAATTTATTATGGTTAAATGAGGCTTTAAATTGATTATATAAAATAAGTTAAATTAAAATGGCAACTCTTCGTCTATGCCATCTGGGATATTCATAAATCCTTCTTTGCTTTCTTCTTCTCCAAATGGATCTTTGATATCATTCACCTTAGGTTTACTTCCAAATGAAGAATTGTTACCCGATCTTCCAAGACCCTTCTGTGACTGTGGTTTAGATTCTTTCTTCTTCTGAGATTCAATATAATCTGCCTTACGTTTCTTAAAGTGATCGTCCAAAACAATCTGATGCTGTTTATATGCTTCTCCAACTAATTTCTTATCAAAGGGTTCTTTCATAGTGTCTCCACCTTTGATACTCCAATCCTGTGCTTTAAATCCACTCGTTACGTTAGATTGTGCACCAAAATGTCCTGTGCTAACCTGTTGTTTTCCACCGATACTTCTGATATCAACATCTCCAACAAATCTAATACTACTTCCAATTTTAGCAAACGTTTTAAACTGCCCAGATGTTACCTTTACTTTCTCACCATCTTCATTTTCAATTTCCCATTCTTTTGGAACTACGAAATGATCAAAAGAATCAATTCCAAAAAAGTTTGGAACAATAATTGTAGTAAGAACACGTCCAGTTGATTTACCTTCATTATTCATTTCATCTACAAGAGAATAAACAAATCCATCAATTACAAATGAACATTTATCTTCTCCTACTTTTGATGGATCAGTTGAAATAAATTTAATAACGAGTTCCTTAAATAAAGCTAAATCTGTCTGATCCTTATTCAATCCTTCTTTGAGTGACATTCTTCCTTTCCCATTAATACGAGTAGCAACTCTGCCACCATTTTCAATCTCAACTTTTTCTGAACTTCCATCAAGATATAAAAATGTAATAGTTCCATTAATTTTAGGAATGATTTTATCCTCAATAACTCTATTGTAAACAACTTTATTCTTAGTCTGGTCATAACTATATTCATAACCAAGATTGGTAAGAATACCTTTAAATGCTTTGTTTTCATCACCTTTCTTTGTGTGCTTTCCCAAATCAAGAGCCGACAAAGAAAATTCATAAGATTCTCCATTAATCTCTGCCACAATTTTACCATAAATCATTGCAGAAGTAATATTCTTCTCTTCTCCATCAATTTCACAATTCTTCTTTGATTCTTTTACAAAAATATTATACTCTGAGACAGTTCCATTCATTTCCATAATATTTAATGCTTGTGCTAATTTATTTTCATCTGCCATTTAATTTTATTCCTCCACTTTTTCTTTTTTATTTTTTTCTTCTATTGAACACTTCATACACATTGATTTTCCAAATGATTTTTTAGATCTATCACTAATTTCTTTTGCAGATAGTGTTTTGCCACCAACGGTTGTTGTTTTAATTTTTTCTCCACAACATTCACATGTAAAAACTTCTGGTTCAACTCCATCATTAAGCCACTCTTTCAATCTTTTACCAAGATCAACAGTAATCTGCCCGAACCATCCTTCTGAATCCAAGAATGTGTTATCTTTAATGATTGTTGCGTTATGAGTATCCTTATCACAATCCATTACAAGCATAAATTCATATTCAAAATCATCACGCTGTACCGGAGCAAGACCAAGTTTCTTAACCGTTGACTTTCCTGTTTCTGGATCTTTTTCTTGTACATATTCAGACTTGGAACGTAATGTAACAATAACATGTGATTTTAAATCCATAATAGTATCAATAAAATTATTCTGAACTTTTCCAGCTTCATTCCATGCACTAAAATCTGTTTTCCCTCTCTGTGTGGAAACCTGTTCCTTATAATCAAGAACACCTCCACTGCCCTTCCATGCATGAGATCCGCTATCAATAATTACAACGCCATCTTCTCCTACGATTTCAGATGCTTCTCTCATTGCTTCAATATATCTTTCTGTTGTGTATGGTGGTTCAAGATCACAATGTAAGAATTCTCCTGTACTAAGATCGCTTCTGTTGGCATACAGTAAAGCCCTTCCTCGTTCAGAATCCAACACGGCAACCTTATTCCAGTCTCCAGTAATACCATATGCAAGATATAGAGCAGATAGCGTTTTGCCCCCGCCAGAACTGCCACACAAACAAATCCTAGCTTTTACAGTTTCTCTCTTTGCTTTGTTAAAATTAAAAGCCATTTTCTCTCCTTATTATAATTTTATGTATCGGCATCATCTCATAGCCTGATTATTATTTCTCTGTTTAAATTAATCACAAATTTACTTTAGATACCTTATATCCTCTTGATTCATAACCCTTCTTAGCATTGGTTTCTTCTTCTTTCAGAACTACCACGGTAAATCTGTCATCAATACCATTTCTCATTTTCTTTGATACTAAAAATCTCGTTCTGTTGTCTGTTTTCAATTAGTTACTCTCTCCTTTTTTATTTATCCTTTTACTAGTTCATATGTCTTATCAAAAATATCTGGTTTGCATGGATATAATTCACCATTTATACCCTTAATAATATAATCTCCAATTGAAACTTTCATATCCCCTTCTAGTGTTTTAATAAAGCAATCACAATTAAAGAATATAATTTTATCGTCAATTGCATTTAATATCCAATCTGGACTATCGAATAGATTAAATGCTACCTCATATTGAAATGCTTCAATTACTACTGGTTTCTTTCTATATTTCATTTACTTTATCCTTTCTTATTTTTTACCAAATTTTGATATATTATATATAACAATTCCACATACAACATAAATAATAAAATACAATCCGATTGCTATGATTTCTGGCAATAATACAATAAACCAGCTCCAATTTACAATCTTAAATATTTTAAATAATACAAAAATAATTGTTAACGCTTCTGTAAATCCTATATTATTTATTCTCCTTTCTTATTTCATATATTATATCATTTCTGAATTACAATTGCAACAACTATTTAAATATATTTAATTGCAATTGTAAAAACGTTAATACTACAAAAGTTTCAATGAATACAAAATAAAATTTAATCTCTTGTTTTCTTATGGATTTTAGGAATAAAATATAACCATAAGCTAATCCAAATGTTGCTAATAATATTTTTATTGTAATGATCAATATACTCCTTCCTGCAATCAATTTAGATTGCTTTTCATATTTGCAATCTTTTCTATACTCTCTCTGCCTTCTTTGCTTAAATTCTTCTCAATAAATGATTTTACCTCATCTAATGTATGACCTGAATTAATATAATCTAACATCATCTGATATGCTAAATCTGAACCCTGAATCATGTTAAGAATAAAATTCTTATTTAATTCTGATTTCATTGCATTCGGAATAGATTCAATTAGTTGTGCTTTAGTTGGCTTCTTACTTTTATGATCTTGCATATAAATCTCCTTCAATTGTATCTCTATCACACAAAGGGCAGATATATGATCCGGTATCCTCATATGCTTCAATTTCTGAATGATATTCTCTATATGGATAATATATCATATCAGATCCACATGTTATACAAATGTTCTCAGCGTTAAAGAAATTTGTGATTGAAGCCATCATACTATCATCTGTCGTTGTATCATATAGATACTTCAACATATTTTTGACTAACGTTCGATCATCTTTAAATGTATCTACAATTAAATCTACAATCTCATTGTGAAATTTTTCCATTTAATTTACCCCACTTGAGATTATTATGTTTTTCATTTCTTCTTCGCTCTCTTTAATAATCAGAATCCACTCTTTTACGGTAACACAGTCTGATTTTTCGGCTTTCTGAATACTCATATCTTTCAGAATACTATTTAATGAATTTGCAACGTTGCTGTAATGACCAATTGAGCGATACATTGGCATTTCTTTCTGATCAGGATCATTTGGATTCACATACATTTTAATGAACTCCTTTGCTTCATGATCCTTGTTTTTGTCAATTTCAATCTCATAATTATTGATTACTTTAATTGTAGCCACTATTAATCCTCCATTCTTCTTTTTACTTCTGCGAGTAATTCATCAACAGTATAATCAGAAAGTGATTTAGATTTATTTGCTTCTTCTGGTTTATAACCTTCAAAAACAACATATTCACTAGAATGCAATAATTTATCTTTTCCGTCTTCTGCTGGATAACTGTTAGAATAACACACATAACACACACGGTCTAGACAATCTTCATTTACAATTTTAAGGATATCTCCATTTTTATAATCATCTTTTCCATTTGTTCTAGGAACATTATCCGCATTAACTACTTTAACCCATTCTCCAACTTTAGCTGTTCTTTTTACTTCTTTATATCCCATTTCATCTTTCTTTTCAACTTTACCAAATAATTTATCAATTGATTCTCTTACACCTGTTTCAAAATCATACTTATCCTTATAATATAATGAAACATCAGCGTGCTTAACAACTTTACCATTATCTTTCAATACTATATGAGTTTTTTTACCATCTATGGTAATATAAATAGATTTCATTTTATTGTTCTCCTTATTTGTAATTTCTTTTAATAAATCCGATATCTTTAAGCCATTGTCAAATGAATTTGTTTCATAATTAAAGTTTTTAAATTTCCATCCATCATCAAAAACAAATCCGTTCTCATCCATTTCATAAATCTTTCTCTTTGTTAAATATTTACCACCCATATAACTCTTTACACATAAAAATTTTCTTTTCATATTTATTCTCCTATACCTCAATTTTATGTCCACAGTGCGGACAAATTATATAATAATACTTAAGTTTTAACTCAATAACTCTTTTAATTCCTTCTGTTCTCTCTGAATTTTTGTATGAGATATCACAATCACAATTATGACAAGTCTTAATTCTATTTTTACTATCTCCTAATTTAACTATTTTCATATTAATTCTCCTTTTCTTTATCTCATTATATCACATCATATTAACAACTGCAAGCTAATTTTCTTCTTAATCCAATATTTTTTATATTCTCTTCATAGTAGCCCATGGTGGTGTTGATATTTGTGTGACCTACTAATAAACTTACATCTTGTATTGGTGTGCCGGCATTAATTTCATCTGTAATAAATGTATGACGCAAAGTATGATTAGAAATCTTATTAATTCTATCTTCTGCTACTCCACCTCTTCTTGCACAACATTTTAGGGTACAAGACATAGACTTGCGATTCATTTTTGTTCCCCAATTTGATATGAATAAAATATTATCATCAGATTTTCTATCTTTTAAATATTTATCAATTGCAGAAACAACCTTATCATTCATATAAATATCACGTTCTTTGCTACCCTTTGTAATTGTCAGAGTAACCCATCCATCTTCTCTATTAAGATACTGATCAAGTGTTAATGCCGCAAGTTCTTCTTGTCTTACACCACACTCAAGATACGTAGTAATAATCGCCACATCTCTTGAATTTTTAGCACCCTTTAATAATTGTGATTGCTCCAATTTTGTTAGGGATGGTTTTTTAGCACAAACGATTTTTCTAGCACCTTTAATATAAAATGTAGGATCTACACTTATATCTTTTTTAGATATAGGATTAAACATCAAAACTTTATAAAATGTATGGAGTGCAGATAATACATTCTTATTAGTCCTTGCACCAGATGATAATTGTAACAAATATCCTTTTACATCATCCTCATTAATATCTGAAATTGGTTTATTATCTAAGAAATTGATAAATCTTTTTACTTGATATAAATACAAATTAATAGAAGACTCTGAAATCATAAACTCATCAGACTTTGCAGTTAATTCAAATAGTTTTAAAAATTCTTCATTATTCATGGTATAATTACCTCTCTTTGTTTGATAAGATAATTATACCACCACTTAAATTAATTGTCAACAACTTCCTGTTCAATTTGTTCAATTACTTTTTCAATCTTATCTGCGATCACATCAATAGAATTTGGTTCTCTCAAACGTTTAGATTCTATTTTAAGATTGATCACAACCACTTCTAATTGTTTTAGTTGTTTCAATATAAAATGTTTACTCGTCACATGTCACCTCTTATTCTTAACTACTTTTTCAAATGTGTCAATAGCTTCGCTTAGTTCTTTTGTATGTTGTTTCAAATCTTTAATGTTCTGCTCAAGTTCATCAAGAATATCATCAAATTCAATTTTCATCTTTATTCACCTCCTCATTATTTTTCTTTAACCAGTTAGCGAAAAAATTCATTACAATCTCTTTTCCATTATGTTCCGCAATATCGTCCATATTAACATGAATTCCGTTCTCACAATATCTTGCTAAAATTTCTTCATTATAAAATAGATAGATACAATTCTTATCTGGTTCTCTTACAATTTTAATATCTAATAAATTTTCCATTATTATCCTCCATATAATTTGTTTTCGAATTCTACACCATTTTTAAATTTCCTGATAAAATTATTATTATCGTCATATATTTCTTTATCTATATACATGCACACCTTCATGGGTCTAGTATCGTTAGCTATTTGCTGAACCAGTGATACATATTGTTGCTGTAATACAAATACTGGTGCTTGTAATTGTTTACTTTCTGATAAAGTATCACCGATGTATATTTCTATCGTAGCAAGGAATGGTTCTAAATTTATACCGAACATTTAACAACCTCATAATATGTTTCTGATTTAAATCCAACTGTGACGGCTCTATGACAATATTCACATGTAATTAATCTAGCTTTACCAGATGTTCTAATTCTAGTATCTTTAAATAAATTCTGTTTATCACAAAATGAACATTTGATTTTATTCATTTATTTGGAACTCCTTTCTTAAATCCATTTTAATATAGTATCTCCAGTATATCCCTTTTCCCAACAGTACCAACAATATAATTGAGTTCCACCCATATATTTTCTTTTTACTTTGTCATACTTAAAATATTTATTAAATTCTCCGTTCATTGCACAGCATATTCTTTCAGAATTTATTAATACATATTTTGGTGGATATTTTTTAAATAATTCTTTTCTCTTTGCAGTCTCTAAAAATTGTATCTTTAGAAATAACCAAAGTTTGTTGTTATCTTGCAACAATTCAATCCCATGTTCTACAAATTCTTCTGCTAATTTAAAAGGAGGATTCGTAAGAATATCACCTTCAAATTTAAGTTCACACTTCAAAAAATCAACTCCAGATTTATCATATCCCCTATCAATTAAATCAGTTGATACAACAAAGTATCCGTTGTCCTTTAATTCTTGTGCTAATAATCCATTACCACATGCACACTCCCATATATTCTTATATAATCCCAACTCTTGCATTAGTGGTAAAGCCGATCTAATCGCATATGGATCTGTTGCATAAAAATCATCTTTCTCTCTAATAGAATCATTATTCACACCAAGCATTAATCCGGCTTTCATTTATTTCCACCCTCTCATTCTCATACCATCCCAATTCATATTCCATTCTGCGTTTGGAACATTTTCAAATAGTATTTTATATTGTGCATTGGTAGAATATAAATTTGATTCATTATCATCAATATGAAGCGAACCTTCTCCCATTCTTACCATTGACTTATCTGCATTTGTACCGTCCAATCCAATAAAATCAATATCTTTAAAATATGATCTAATATAAATTTCTTTCAGATACAGATTCATCTTGTTACCTTTTGTCGGTATGGTAATTATATCTTTATATTTCTCAATAAATTCAATTGCTCCATCTTTCCATTTTAGATCATCAAAAAATTTCTTACTATCAAATATTTCTAAAATATCTGATCCATGTATAGATGGGAAACAGTCAGAAAAATCCCACTTATGGATGTCAGACATTTTATATGCTGTATGAAATCTATCATTCAGTTGAATCAAAACTGCATCAATTGATTCACTAGCCACTTCGTCAAAATCTAGATAGATATGATTAATTTCACATTTATCTATCATCTCATCAATATTTTTAACATTAATATACACTATTCAATCACCTCTACTTCTTTGATTTTATACATAATTTCTTCTATGTCTTTATAATTTTCACATCCAAAATTATACTCGTTATCTTCTTCGAACTTATCACAATATTCTTTTGCTAACTTTTTACAATAATCTATACAGTCTTTCTTATCTCCGCATTTTCTATTGCAGTTATCTGGACAATGACATACTGGACAAGAATTACATTTTATATCTGTTTTATTTTTATCTTTTAATTTTTCTAATTCTAATTCAGCTTTATCTTTATTTAGATAAGAGACAATAATGTTATCTCTATAATCATCATATCCTATACAGTATTCATGTATTTGATATATCTTCATTTTATCGCCTCCTCAATCATTCTATCAATATCATAACCCTTGTTATTATTGATATATTTATTCATAATATTCATATATTTTGATGGAATAAAATCTGCTTCATCTGCAATTTTGCGCCTATTCCATTCATCCCAATCAAATCCACCTCTTAATTGTGCGCGTTCTAAACGAGTATTATATTTACATGCAGTATATATTACTTTGCAATTATCAATATTTGCATATTTGATTAAACTTTTAGTACCTTCGATATCTAAAATAACAACATAATTTTTATTTTTATTAAACGTCTGTTTCTCAATACCGTAATACCACGTATCACTTTCACCATTTAATAGCGTATGATATTCTCGATATTCAATTAGATTTTTATTATTAATCATATTTATAAAATGATCTTTATCTGTAAAGAAATAATCTACTCCATTAATTTCACCTGTTCTGATTGGTCTGGTGGTGGTTGAAATAATAGGAATATAATTATATTTGTTTATTAAAATATTCTGGATGTAATTTTTACCACACCCAGATGAACCAATTAAGACAGTGACCATTTATTCTCCTTTATTCTGAATAATCAATATATCCTTCTTTACCTTTTTTCCATAATTTATTATCAAATATATAATTATATTTATTATATATTTTTATCCACTCATCATATGGCACAATTCCAACTATTGCTTTCTCTTGTAAATTATATATTGACGTTTCTAGCCATCTTCCTTCTAACCAATCATAATACATACACGCTTTACGATCATTATCAAATAGGTTGCATTTCCACATTATTATTTCATTCAGTAATTTAACATTAACATTAAAGCCACGTTTTACCATTGCATCATATACTGCTCTAGTATAATTCTTAAAATCAATAATATTATAATCTAAAACGGCATTAACTAATCTATGCTGAGGAGTACTACACTTATCAATTTTACGCTTAATTGCAATCAATTCCCTCCACTGTGATCTTAATTGATCAACCGGTAGCGTTTCATCTTCTATCATACATAAGCTCCACAATCTCATGATTAATTCTCCTTTTATTTGATAACATTATTGTAACACAAATAGTTTATATAGTCAAGAGTTATTCATCTTTTTCAAAATATTGCTTCATAGATTCCCCATACCATTCCCAATTATCTACACCACCATCTTCTAATGCGCTTAATATTTGATCTCTTTCCAATAATTCGTCATATTCTTTCTTTGTTATAACTTTATCACTATTTTCAACTTTAATATTGTCACAACTTATTTTATTAATAAGTTGTGATGTAAAACCTTTTTAGATTTGATTGAATTTCTTCTTGTAAATCATAATGTAAATTATTATATAAATCATCACTTACTTTTTTCTTAATATAATTTTGGATAGCATCTAATCTCTCTGGATTTTCTTTCAATTGTAATTCAATATATTCCTTAAACTGATCTAAATATTTTTCATTTATTTCATCAGTAATTTTTTTAAATACACTTTCTTTTATTTCTTTTTTAATTTCATCTTTTAAATCAGATTCATCATTATATGTGAGTCTTATCTTATTTTTAATCTCGGTTTTTAACTGAGTAATTACTAAATTTTTAGCTTCATCAAAATTTTCTTCTGACAATTCTCTGATTACTCCCTGTTTGATACCTTCCAATACCTCGTCTAAATTAAACTCAAATTTAAAATTATTACTCATTTTGATTCCTCCTTATTAATTAACTTCACTTTACTTGCATATTTTACTATATTATTAGTTGTGTTTTCCTCATCCAAATATCTGCCGTATGCTTCGGCGCACCAATTTCCCTCACATGATATATATCCATTTGGTGTACCGAATACTCCGGGCGTAGCATCGCAATAATCACATATTCTCTCGCTATCTTGCATTTCTTCAAAAGTATATAACATTATATTCCTTTCTTATTTTTTTTATCTTCCACAACTATTTAACAATACTGTAATTCCCATCAATAATATCATCGCAATAGGAACATATTTAGATTGTTCAGCTGTAATTTGATTTCTCTGTTCCTTCTGCAACTTTTTAGCACGTTTATTCCATGCATCCTTTTCTTCTGCTCGCTTTCTAGCAAACTCATACATGCTCCAATTTTCTATATCATACATATCTTTAGGTTTATTATCTTCTGGTTCACCAATATGAATATTCATTTCTTAATTTTCCTCTCTATATATAATTTATTTAATTTCTTTCAACATTAACTCTTTCCATTTCATTCTTACAATGTTTAAGATTACATTTAAGTTCTTTAATCTGATCATCTATACTGAGACTAAGTGGTTTTGATAATTTCGTAAGATTTAGAATATTATTATAATATACATCTAACTTATTTTGATCTTTATTCCAATCCGGAAAACTATTTTCGATTAATTGATATCTTCTACTTCAAATACGAAACAAGAAGTAGACTTCATAATATCTTTTACTAAATCACAACCATATAATATATTTAATCTAGAGAATTCTACCTCGCGATCCATTACGTATTTAATATCTTCATTCATAAATTTCCTTTCTAGTCTCTAAATCTGAATTCATATTCAAATTTCTGATTTTAGATTTCCGTTTCATATTCTTAATTTTATTTTCCATTTTATCTACAGAAATTTTATTAATATCGATTAAATTTTCATCTGCCTCAAACATTTCATATCTCATACATTTTCCATCTGATCTTTATAATCAATTATAATCGAAGATGTATCTTTCACATTGATGATAATATTAGAAAAACATAATGCCGATCCTAGACATGTGCTATCATATACAGATATAATAAATTTAGATTCATCTGATACAATTTGCAACATCTCATCCAATGTTTTATTTTTTACTAACATCTCATAGGTTTTTTCGATACCATTCTTGTAAATCACATTTAATAATAGTTTATACATATTAATCTCCTTTTCTATTTTCTACATCATATCACATTTAATTTAAAATTGCAATAGATATTTTATAAATATTTCCATTCTTTTAATTCTTCTATATTATCAGAATCAGATCCATCTAATGACGTCTCAAATGTATTATTAATATAAATTTCATAAATATTATTAAATTGATTAAAATAAATTTTTATATAATCACCAGTTTTACAAATATATTCATCATATATTATTTTTCTCATTTATATCTCTCCATTTTTATTGATCATGTTTGATATTAATAGCTTCTAATTTCGATTTTAAACACATATTTTAATTTGATGAATACTTCTTCATTAAATAAGTTTAAGTAAATATATAAGGCGCATAATGAGTTATAATGATATGTGGGTAAATAAATATAAGACTGATTATTTTAAATCATCAATTGATACAATATCTAATTCTTTCCACCCTATAACCTTTTCATCTAATTGCTTATTATCAAATGTTACCCAACTTCCATCTTCATCTAAAGCCGCAGTAACCTTTTCGTTACTTTCTAACAAACATAACTAATCTGGCTGATGAGTTTTAAATAATTTCCATTTAGTCATATCTTAATCCTTCCACGCATCACGAATTAACAAAGCATATTTCTTAATATCTGAATCATCGGTTGACTCACGCCATTTCCAAAATAAGGTGCAACCATGATTATATAATGGGCAAGAACCGCATCCGTTGTCATCATCAGCAAATTCTTCGCAAGCAAAACAATCTCCGCTTGGTATAATATTGCAGTTATGTGTGGTAAAAAAATCCCCTTTATCACAATCCACATGTTCTGCCATCCAATCCCATAACATATAATGTGCTTCTTTGCATGTCATTTCTTTTCCATCAATAATAACATTTTTCATTTTTTTCTCCTTATTTTCTCAATCCATCAATAAATTCTTTAAACACATTTAAATGATATTTATTACATTGTGTAATAATATTACTCTCACTCATATTTAATTTACCATCCCATATAGCAATGGGCTTATTATACGAATATACGTGATAATATCCTGTTACTAAATCCTTAATAATAACAAAATTCTTTCCGCTAAATATAACATTAATATTCATGCGAAAACCTCATCCATGTCAATATATTCTTCCACATCTGAAACTTTTGCCGATGAAATAATCTCATTGATAGCATCTTCATCACAACCATTTGATTGTAATGCAAGAATAATTTTATTCTGAATATAGGTAGATAATCTTGAAATATGAATGTTTTTAGACATCTTCAATTCTCCTCTTCAAATAATCCCACACCAGCACTAATAGTTGTACCAATAACTACACCTATAATTATTGCAATAACAGAGCTGAAATTAAGTTCTAAAAATATCATTGTAAAAATAGCTGTTGTAATCATACCAATAATATAACGTATAATTGTTTTCATTTTTAATTCTCCTTATTCAATAGATCCTTTACTTTATCTAATTCCTCTCGTGTGTGAGCTACATTTCCTTCATTCATTTGCAAATACCACTTTAAAACAGATTTTCTATCTGGCAAAGAATTAATAATAAATTCAATATCATTAGGAATTATATTAAATTCCTTTGCATAATATCCAATTTCTTCTGAATCCAATTCTTTTAATACTGGGAATTCATTATTTAAAAACATTAATATAGAAGTTAGTCTTTGCTTTCCATCAACAATCACAAATTCTCCAAGTTCTTCATATCCCATCCAATTTATACAATTAAAATATATCGGATTAGATTTTCCACCTTTAAGTAAGAATTCAACATATAAAATCCTCTGTTCTGTATTCCATACGTGTGTGCGCTGAAAATCTGGATCTAAATTTAAGTTATATTCTTGTATATATCTATCAACCGTTCTTTTCAAATCATTTAAAAAATGGCAAACCCTATAATTTCCATTTGGAATAATAAAATTATCCAATTCTTTTGCTCTAATAATTTTTCCTAAATGTTTTTTAATTTTGTCTGCGGTTTCAATTTGATTGTTTTCTCTTAAAAATAATTCACAAAAAGACAAATCTCTTCTTTCATATTTGGATAATTCACAACTACTATCGAATTCTATTAAATTTTCTTTTTTACCTGTTTCCCAAATCAAAACTTTATCTTCTAATATTTCTAATCTCATTTTTATTCTCCTTTTTCTTTATAATTTATCTTATCACATTATTTATTATCTGTCAAGTACCTCAACAATATATTTTTCTCCACTATCAGTTTCATAAATTTCTATATCAGATCCAGA
>Ga0302271_10000713_pt1 | contig 32761 bp, 18 predicted proteins | sample III_Bog_N1_1_FD_198767 | JGI IMG/M metagenome (GOLD analysis project Ga0302271, IMG submission 198767) | Peat permafrost microbial communities from Stordalen Mire near Abisko, Sweden - III_Bog_N1_1 | ecosystem: Environmental > Terrestrial > Soil > Wetlands > Peat | place: Sweden: Abisko... | reverse complement strand
AGATAACTGATACTAATCCTGATTTTCTTGATCTGGTTCCTGGGCCTGCTGCTCATATGAAGGCACTTAGAGCTATTTTGATACTGAGGTCGAGGAAGTTGAAGGGAAGTACTGAAATGAAGATTTTAAGGAGTTTTTTGCTGGTCAACATTTTCCTTTGGTAGATGTTTGTAGTTCTTTCTTTTTAGGGTTTCTTGTTTTTCGTGAAAAAGGACTTTTTCTCTTTACAATTAGTTGTAAAGAGTATCCTTCTCTGTGGATGAGTAATCATAAACAAATGACAAATCAATTCAATTATGGATTCAAAAGCAGACACACTTAGAAGCAATTATCAATAGAAAAGAAGATATTGAACAAAATGATACAGAACTAAACAAATAACAAAACAGCTAGGGAGGAGAAAGGTAGATTGATTAATATGATTAATAAACATCGATGGTGAATAACAGCAAAAACAACACATTATCATTCAAGATATCATCATCATTTCCCTTTCGTTCAAGAATACAGCAGTAAAAATCAAAGCAGCTTTGAAGATTATTATTATTAAGTGTCTTTAGTTTGCTTTACGAGAAGTTAAGATGGGGTGATCCGGTCTGTTTTCAAAAACTTGTCGATTTAATTAGATGAATATGTAGTTCCTGCTATTGTGGGTGTTGTACTTGAAGCGAGGGACTGGGTTATGTTGATTTATTCCGTAAGGATGCTATTGAGTTTTTCATTTTCAGTGAGAACATAATTTAATTTGCTTTCGAGATCTGTTATTCTCGTACTCGAAGAAGACGAAGAAGTTGAATTCGCTTACGATTACTAAGGTAGTTTTTCAAGTCGTGAAGATTATTATGCAGATGTTAATATTGCTTGTGTTCCACTCTGACTCTTTCTCTCACTTGGATTCCCTAATCCTTTCAAGATATCTTTATTATCCTTCCCGTTAGCCACTAATCCAGTAGAATCCCCTGATATCTATCCCTTGTCTTTATCTTTATTTACAAGTCCATCGAGTACTTTCTTCCTTTCCAATTCGATGCACTTAGCCTTCCAATAGCTGGTTTATTGAACCAAATCCTATTTTGCAATAACGCCCAAAAGAATATTCTTAAGCACATTTCTCGATTCTTTCAATTTTATAAATCCTTACTTCCTTTTCTTTCCATATCTTGGCAAGTTCTTGATCTTATGTGCAATTCAACGCTAATAACGAGTTAAGTCGCTCATTCTCCTCCACAAGCTTACCTATTCGTTTCTCAAATCGATCAATTAATGTAGTCTCTGCGAGTTCTCCTAGCTGCGCTATGTTCTCATAACCAAGTTCTTGTTGTTTTCCTGATAGCTATTCACGACCACAAACACTACAGCACTAACTTTCCATCCCATTTGATTTACTAACTATATTCTTGGTTGCTTCAGTTTGCAGTTCCTTTATTTTCTTAAGAAGCTAAGCTTTGTCTCCTTCTAAAGTTTGAATCTTTCCTTTAGATTTCTCTTCACTTTCCTAGATTGTTTAAAACAAAATATTGTCTAAAATTATCAGTAATTCCCATCAATTTCCAATGGATAGTTTTCTAATTATTTATTTGGTTACTTAGAGTATTCTAATCTTCTCTGAGAGTTGAATCGCTGATTCACTTGAAGACTATTATGATGGCCCTAATCCCTATGCCTACTTTGCTATCTTCATCTCCATCATAGCATTGTTAATTCGTTCATTCTCTGCTACTAACTCTTCAATTCTCCTCTCGAAATCTGTTAATATCTAAGCTTACTAGATCTACACAGCTTCCTGCATTTTCGGCGAGTTCGGTTGCTCTTACTCCGTCAGCAATTCATTTTGCTTTATGAGCATCTTCATCTTTTTCTCTAAGTCTTGCTGATATTGCAATGACGAAGCAAGCTTTTGCTTAGTTTCCTAAAGACTCCTCTCCAGCTGCATGATGCGGACAGATTATTGCTGGTTTTGCTAAGATACTGTAGGAGTATTATTACTGTTGGTGTGCCAATTTTATGCAGTATTTGAGGTAAAATTAGGTGATTTCATGATAGGAACTGCATTACGAGCACTGCTAACTCGATTTTCAATGGTATTGGCTGCTTAAGCAAATATGTTATTAGTAGCAATGCTATTCTATCCTGATAATGCTGGCTCCGAAGGAAGATTAGGAGTAGAATGGATCGCTTACAATCCATCTTATTATTATTATTGTAACCCACTATTCCTCATATTATTATTGATTTTGACATTCTCATTGAAGGGAGCTGGATTAGTCTTCTATTATCCAACAACTGCCAAGGCTGTTGTAGACGTCTACTATTACTACTACTTCTACGCTGATTGCATGAATTGCTGTTATTTAGTATCTAAACTGAGTTCGATTTGTCTATCTAAGATTTTCCCACTTGACCATATCCCATGATGCCTATCATTCGTATTGAACTCCCCTTTACGTGGCTTCCTCTCACTCCAGTCCTAATATATTAAAAAAATAAATTTATTAACAAACAAGTATTAGAGATGTATCAATATCTCTCTCGATGAATCCTCACCCCTCTCTACTTTTAATTATTTTTTTCTCTTCTTGCAAGTGCTTACTTGATAGGTATTATGTGGATTGATGATCTTATTGTTGTACTTTCCATTATTGCTATTAGCTGAAGGAGGTTGCTAAACAAATTGCTGCTGCTATTATTGCTAGCTGTGTCTTGAAGGACTGCCATTTATGTTAGTATTACCTTGCTACTGCTGCTATACAGCTGTAAGACTATTATGATTGGGTGTCTAATTAGAGAGAGGCTGCTGTGTAAAGGAGCTATTCTGCTAGTTATTAACCTAGCTGGTAAGTTACTGCTGTGGTTTTTAGGATATATTGAGATTGCTCGAGTCCGATGTGGGTTAAAGCATCAGTGAACCTTTACGTTGGTGTAAGTACGCTGGGATAGATGCATTAGTTGAAATAGTCTAAGAAGCAAATAAGCGCTATTGCTATTATTGCTATTGTGGCGTCTAAGAAGATACCTACTATTGCTCTTACGATTACATCATTTACTACTATTACTACTACTGCTAAGGTACTTACTATTGCTATTACTATTACTACTACTGCTAAGGTACTTACTATTGCTGTTATCTAATCTATTGATATTATTACTACTACGAAGGCATAACACCTGTGCTATTCCTTCGATAGAACTCACTATTGCTGTCTCTAGGGTTAATATTTCTCTAAAAAGCTCCAGCTATTTGCCCTGGTCGTTAGCTATTCTGAATATCTTCCAACAACAGTAGCTCTTATCCTTGACCACTTGCATTGAAGATATTCATACTATTACTCTAGTTATTCAAATTATTAGCATTCGAAGGGATGCTGTGTAATCGAGAGCTACTTCCTGATGTCAACTAGCGAAGGAGCTATTATTACTAAGATGCAAACTAAAAGTATTATTAAGAAGAAGAAGCTCGCTGCTATTGCTGTTATTGCTGCTACTGCTGATTGCTACTGTTGTTGATACTATTTCCTCTAGGTGATGCTATCTCACTATTGAATTACAATCTCTCTGGACTGTTTACCCTCTCTACACTGCCTCTTGGTAAATACCCTTGCTACTAATGAACTGATCCTCTATGCGATTGCACTTACCTGAATTGCTACGGAGAAGGCTGTTATTACTACGCAAGTTATTTAAACTGTTAGTATGGTTGTTATTATTAGCGCTATGGGTTGTATTGCTGCTATTACAATTATTATGCATCCATTGGTTACTATTACTACTACAGCTAATATTACTACTGCTGCTACTTACTCTGATTAGAAGAAGCAACAATATGCCCTCTGATATCAGTAATCGGTGAGAATGCATTAGGGATTCTTCCAATTGCTGCATCTTGTTTGCTGCTCATTTTGTTCGCTTAAGAAAAAAAAGAAGATTAATTCTAACTCTCGACAACGACTTCTTCTTCTTCTTGATCTTATCCAACTAACTAACTGTCTTGTGGTGAGAGATTATGCTAATCCTATTTCTGAGTCTAATCCCTCCCCCTCCTGTTTTAGATGATTGATCTCAATAAATCCCCAATATGCTTTTCCCTTTGCGTTTAATAAATCTCTCATTCTGTCCACACAAAAAAGGATATTTTCTCTGAAAAGGATAATTTTATAAATCCGTTCATACAGAATTAACATTTCCTGTGCAAAAACACATACAGAATTGTGTTCTTCTCTTGTCTGGCTCAAATTAGTTCTACTAGCATAGGACAAACGAATAATCAAATGGTCCCTAATATATTTAATATGAAAAAACACAGTTAGTATCTCGCAAGCCTTTATCAAGACAAATATCATCATTATCTTCTCTTTTCACAGATTGTTTTCATTCTTCTCCCTGTGTGTGTTCCTCGCTTGGTAGGTTTTGACAATATCCCACCTGGATAATAGCAATTTCTAAATAAGATTTTCAAATAGTCAAACAGGTAGGATGGAGAAGGGAAGGTGTTAATATGGGGAGACATAAGCACAACGAGATTATTTAGTTATTGTTATGTGATAACATTAAGATAATGGCATAAAATAGTAATAAATGTTTTCTATATTTCAGCTGAAAGATCAATGCTAACAGTTAGAGCTTGACATCGAATCTGGAATATTGGTATGAAAAAGAGAGAGATATTCACAATGTTGTTGTTAAGATCGAAAATTGTTTTAAGAAATTGAAATAAACAGTATGAGAACTTATTTCTTTAAAATCTTGGAGAAAAATATAAAAAAAGATATTATTTATTGTTCTTTCGTTTGTTTGATTGATTGAACTGTTTCGATGTTGAGCTGAACGAATCCAAAAACAAGAAATAAATAATAAGATATTTCAAGGATTTCTAAATAAAGAAGAATAAACGAAATAAGCTAGGGCTTTGTTGCTTAACGAATTGACAATAAACTAAACAGAAGAGAAACACAAACTAAAAAGAAACATATTGAAACGGAGATAAAAATGGAAGCACCATAGCTGAATGAAGACGAACTCAATGAAATCTACAGCTGGGTAGATTCTATGCCACTCTCTCGTCCAAAGAAAAACATAGCGAGAGATTTCTCAGATGGCGTGCTCATGGCAGAACTTGTTGCTTAGAATATCCCTCGCATAGTTGAGCTACACAACTACTCAGCAGCTAATTCAGCTAAACAAAAAAACTACAATTGGGATACACTCAACAGTAAGAAAAAGATTCCTAACAATTTTATATTGGTTCTTTGGGGGTGTTTCTAATTTTCAAATTTCAGTATCATGCTCGATTTTTATATGCAAAGAAATTGAATGTTACACATTCTTCATCGAATAACCCACTACTAAAAAAAAGGATTACTAATAGATATTTCCTTAGCTGAATGGATGAAAAGGGATATAAAGTTAGATGAGATTGGTTTTAGGGATGTTGTGATTTTAGCTTAATAAATTCTTAGGTTAAAGAGAAAAAGAGTTTATTTTATGGAATAAGCGCTGCTGATTGAATACTACTATTGCTTGATTGGGTTGATTATAGATATTTAATTTAAATTTATTATTTGTTTTTTGATTCTCATTTGATTGATGAAATGTGGCAGTATGAGATTTAAGAGATTAATTATTTTGCATGCATTTTCTTTATTTACAGAGAAGGTATTCAAGAAACTAGGATTTTAAATCAGTGCAATCGACATACAAAGCGTGATTGAGTGCAGACCAGAAGTCATTGAGCGGGTGCTAAAAGTTGTGAAAACGAGACTAGAACAGTGCGTTAATGATCCAGCGGGATTCTCACCTGAAAAAACACAAGGAAAATCATTCCCTAATAATAGCCACATTAACGGCGGTGAAGGAGGAAACAAGCAGTACTACACAAAATAACAGAAAAGAGCTGTGATAATCGCAGATAGTTTTGAGAGCATGCCTAATTGATTTAATTAATGTGTTTAAAACAGATTTCAAAATGGAGACAGACAACAGCAGCAGGATGAGATAATCTGGGAAAAAGACTAAACCATCGGTGAATTGAGAGAGACAATAGAAGTAAGATTGGGAAGGGTATAATTAGCTAATGACTTTTGAGAAGTAATGGAAGTTTTATCTTGTTAATTGTTCAGATCCTGGAGATAAAAATCAAGAAAATGGAGGAATTTATTTAGCTGAAGGACAACAAAATACGCACGATTCAAACCAAGATGGCAGAGCACGGACTCTACTGATTATTCTGAATGACATCTACGTAGATTCAATCAACAGAATATTTTGTTTTTCTTTTTGTTGTTTGTGCCCTTTCGAATGCTTTGGATACACACAAGAAAAATATCAACCTTTCAAATCCATGTCATTTTGAATACACGTAATACGCTTAGAAGTTGGACAAAAATGACATTTGATACAGTCAACAACACATTTAGGTTTTTGAAACAAACAAAACTCAGCTACAATGATAAGCAGAACACATACAAACTTACAACTAAACTGCCTTTTTTTCATTTTTGAGAAGCTGACCAGTTGTGCAGCATGATCTTTTAGAGTGCAAGCAATGCATTCTCTCTAATGCTGGCATCCTAGTCTCTGGCTTTTGCCATGATCACTTTTTTCTTGTCAAGACCTTCGATCACGCTAAACGAAGAAAAAATAAATTAGAAAATTGTAATTTTGATGGAAAAAAGTTGAGTTACTTTCTTCCGAAGGGATGGAAGCGGCAAAATTCACCAATGTCATAGCAAGCAATGGCTACATTTTTCTGTCTGTCGCTGTCGAGAAGGCCGACGAGCTTTTTAATGAGTTCTAAAGAATGAAAATATTGCAAAAAATGAGCAAATAAACTATTTTTATTTTATTAAAAGCGATATTTTACGATAGTCGTTGTCATCGAATCTTTTGACGTTTTCTTTCCAGAATTTATCGGTATGCACTGGGCTCCACTCAAGCTATTGCATGTTGAGTTCTTTCAAGTACTTCTCGAAAGATCTGAGCCAAAATACCATTGAATTAACTCATATATTTGTGTGTAAGATATTAAACTTACGTGAGAATCTTAATGTTCTTTTCAAGGATCTCTCCCATGTAAGAAATATCATCAAGAACTTCCTTTTCCTTGATGTTGCCTTTCAGTAATGTCTCACATACTCTTAGCAAATCGTTGTCTACCAACACTTCAATGCAAGGGTTGAATTGAGTCAAATTCTTCAAGAAGCAGATGAGAAATTAGGTTTAACAAAAGAAAGATAAAAAAAGATAAAGTAATACCTTGAAGCAAGCAAAAGCAACACGAACTAGCTTTTCTCTTGAAATCTTTTGGATCACTTCGATGGCTTGACCGACTAGTCTTAGCTAAATATCAGTAAAATATCATTTGTAACACAATAAACTAGATCTAACTGTTATTTAATTTTGTTACGCTTGGATCAGTGAAGCAAGTGACACTCTTGTCACTGAAGGAGATCAACCAAAGCACAAGGAGAGTGTAATACATAATTTAAAGATCTGATGGGTATTTCTTCATGTTTTCATGCAGGCTGTTGCAGAAACAAATTATTCAGAACCAAATTGAATTTCCAGAATAATTTTTCATTAAAGATTCTTACAACTAAGCTCCATTGTTATCGAGGAAGACCTTAGCGAGAATATCGTGCTTGAGGAGGAATGCATAGCAGGTGGTTAAGCAGTAGTCACTGAGATGACTTGAGTTCTGGTTTGAGCTGAAAATAAGCAACAGCAAAAGGTTTAAGTTAAAAATGAATCAATTGGTCTTTTTTGGATGTATTACTCCTTGGATCTCATGAGATATTATACGAATGCCTTTTGCTGTTAAAAGAATGTTTTTCTATCGAGTTCAGCAAGGATATTGCTGGTGATTCTCGCAGCTGCTTCGTAGACTGTCTTATCGAAATTATCCTGGTTGAGAATCTATGTTAAGACTGTGTACCAATTCTTCTCAGAGGGTTGATCTTAAAAGCTCAATAAGATCTTTTGTAAGTTCTTTCTGTCATCTAAATCATCAAAAGAGAGTAAAAGTTAGATTAGATAACAGTAATGAATGATATTTTCGAAATAAAATTATGTGTAATTCTCCTACCAAGGATCAATCCGTCGATGGTGGGAACGACGTACATAAGAAGGAAGTTATCGTGATTGCAGCCGTTAAGGATATCGAAGAGCATGTTAATATACCCAATTCCATCAGGCTTCGAAATCAGATCTCGCTATCCACCGATTTCCAATGAATTGAACTTCTTGAATTTCTCCATGGATTCTTTGGAGACTAATGTTCCGATGCGATCGAGATTGCTGAACCCATCGTTGACTCTGTTTTGGATTTCCTTCAAGGAGTCTTCTCTGTCATAGAACACTAAGGAGTAGTTAAGGTATCGTCTCTTCATGTTTGCTTTTTGCGCGTTTCTTTAAAGTTAGCTAGTTTTATATGAAATAATCGATCAATTATGCTGTATATCTTTATGTTAGTTTATCACTTCGCGGTAGTCTATTCCCCTATTTTATCTTTTATTCGTTCTGTACTCCCCCACTTTTATTTTATTTCTTTCCTGCACTCTCCTAAAGCATAAATCACTTATCAATGGGAGTTGTTCCTGTTATTTTTTGAGCTAAACAAAATAGAGATTGTGGAGATATTGTTATTCCAAGAAGGAAAACAAATCAGGAATAATCTTTGGAAATACAGAATATTTTGGAAGCAATAATTTGCTCAAAAGAAAGAGATAAAACAACGGTAATTGCAATATCCACAGAGAGAAAATCAAATATCTATTAAATAAAAAGATTCAAAGTTAGAATCCTTAATGATGATGAGTCTAAGAATTTAAACTGTGAAATCTACATTCAAAAAACAAAATTATTATGCCCAAAGTAACGAGTATTCCTCCAAAAAAATCAAGAAAACTCTTAATATTTTGTTTCCATTAAGGAAAATGCGAAGGAAGGGGAGCTTAGTTTTTGAAAATATCAAAGAGAAGAAAAAATAGGTTTTTTTGTAGAGTGGATAGCGAATTAAAATAGTCAATAAAACTTATCTGACTCTGAAGAACGGAAAATTAGAAAGAAAAAGGTGGGAGAGAGTGAAAGCAGTCAAGAATAGCATCTTTCAAAAAGTGAATTATAATAATAAAACAGCGGAAAGGAAAAAATAAAGCAATTTGCCACTGTCTGAAAAGAGAAGAGAGAGGGATACTGTGAACAAAAAATAAAAACAGCGAAAGAACTTAAAGCTCTCTCAACCAGCAAGGACGACTGACTACACCTAAAGAGGTATCTTCTTGTCTTACGAAAAATACTTATCTCTCTCTCTCTGATTCTGTTTGCTTTCTCTTTCTCTCTCAACCACGATTGGGGACAAAAATCACTTCATCTTTTGACTATTCAATCAAGATATCTTAGCTTTTCTCATTAAGGTTCTTCCTCTTGTTCTTTTACTGCTTCTGAGAATGTCACAAGAGACTACTTAACCATCTCCAATAGATATCAACCCAAGCGATATCAGGCTAGATCCTTTACAGTAAAGACTAACACTTGGCTAAGGTTAAGTCAATCCTTATTTCCACTAGCAATAGCTACGACCACAATAGCCATAGCCCTCAGGAATGTTTATTCTCTAGCAACCAGTGAATAGTCAGTTTTATGGAATGAACAACTTTGAGGATCTTCTAAGCCAGCAAGCTTTGAATTAAAACTTTGAAGCAATGGGGTTTGTTGATAATAATAACAATAATAATCCATATTAAAATTATCCAGTGCAATATCCTTATGATTTTTAGAATTTGAATTTGAATCATAATCATAATAATAACAATAATTCCTAAAACAATAACAATCCACAATACATCAATATCGCGAATAATAATAATCATAGAAACAATGTTCCTTAATAATTCTTCTAACTCAATGACAGATAAGTAGATTCTATGCAATTTATCAATCCGTAAAGATAGCAAACTCATTCTAATCACAATTACATTAACAACAAAGATAAAAACAATGGAAATAACGATAAAAGAAATCACAGATCATCACAGCATTAGTACTAACCATAATAATAATAATTCAAGAGCTATCAGCAGGAAGGTAATGACCATTCTCAAGGAAATATCGCATATCAATATAGTTATCACAACAATCATCATAATAATCATCCAAATACAGGAAACAATAATCAATTTTACAGTTATTTTCCTAGCCAAAATTATGGAAATAATCATAACCAGCAACGAAATGCTGATAATGCTCCTAAATCCTCATCATCAGGGTTAAAATACTAGCCTAAATATATCCCTCAAGAGCATTCTTCTTCTGCAGATACCTCTCAACAGTAGCAGAAATACTAGCCATAAGGGAATCTAGTACAACACCTCTTATCAGATGAAGAAGAAGATTATTAACCCTTGTATCATGCCTAACCAGCCAACTCATAATAATAATAAATCCCTTCAGATACCTCCAAAGTTCACGTATCTTAGTTGAAAGTGCAGCTTTGCCAACGAAAAGACAAACATGAGCGTAAGAAATGCTAATTCTATCACAGCGAGGAAGATCGTCGTAGAAACCCTGAGAAATACATTTATTCCATGAACTTATGTCCTAACCAAGGTGGGAAGTATTCTTAAGGAGATCACTGTTCCTTAGGCGACGATTGTCCGTAAGCGCACAATAAAGTTGAGAGACTTTATCATCCTCTGCGATACAAGGCTAAGTTCTGTAAGGATTTCTCAGAGCGAAACTCCTGCAGCTATGGGGATTACTGCTCGTTTGCGCATGAAGACTCCGAGATCGTGATACCGATGATAGATAAGCTCACATAAGATGCGATATTCTTCATGTACTTCTACAAGACAGTCTGGTGTCCAAATATCTCAGAGTAATTCACATTAATTAGATTGTGTGAATCCTTAATTTGTTGAATGTTTTTGATATTTTTAGACACGTAAGAGGAGATTGTCCGTATATTCACAATGTCTAAGACTTCCGCAGAGACCCTAAATAATAGAAACTAGAGCCAAGACAATGTGAAGATTGGAAGAAGGACAATATCAAAACTTACTAATAAGGTAGATGCTAGAAATAACTAGACTGTGATCATTGCCACGGCTGGAAAGAACTCAGTAATCATCCCATGGTTTACAAGACAAAGCCCTGCAATATCCCAAACTGTAACCAAAGCAATGAATGTGTACTGTATCACTCCGACAGCGACAAACGGTAATATAAAGTATTTTTCTCAAAATTTATTTGTTTCTAATATTTTGCTTTAAATTAGTGTGGTAACACCTGAGCTACTCGCTGAAGAAGAAACAATAGCCGCTTCCATTATGAACCAACTTTTCAAGTAAAAACAATCAATATTTCGATATCCAAATAAGAGAATTATCCATCATCTTTTTTAACTTTTTTTGACTTGTTACTCATCGCACAGAGGGAAGATAAGCTATGATGTTCAACTGGGTGCTCCATTTGAAGCATTTTTTAGTGAAGAAGAACTTTCCAAAAATAATGAGCACTCAAATAATAATACTAATTAGACTTCCTCACAATAATGGAATAATAATAGCAGCAATAATAATACCCATGGAAATCAAGGTAACAACTAAATAAAGAACAATGGAGCTCATCGTATCAAGACATAAAGCATTAATGGAGGTTACTATCCAAACAAAAACAACAATAATAACCATAATAATCTTTAGTCTAATAACTTGTAATTTCACAATGAAATACCACCTCCATCCTCTTCGTACAACTAGCATCATAAGCATCATTAAAGAGGATAGCAGACTTACCTTCCTAAAACCTCTTACTTGTAGTCTTAACAGATAAATGTTCCTCAAGCTTAAACTAGTTATTTGCCAAGAGATCAGCAGTAACAATTTATAAAAGTACAAGAGGAAACTCCTGGAATTACAAATTCAGCAGATGCCAAAATTGTAGAACGCAACGATGTTCCTTAACTGAAACCAACTGTAAAAGCTAGTTCTATTATCACTGAGACACCAAATGAAGCTAATTCGATAAAACCAGCAGTTCCAACATCTGCAGTGAACAGCAAAGAATTCAGTAACTTCGAGGTGATCACCGACGATAGTACTATTGCAAGTAATTAAACTGATAGCAACAACTATTTCTTAAATCAACTATTATTAGACTCTCCTCCTTCTTCTAAGACGACGACTTAAGAGCATCCAATTGCTACTTTAAACTAATCACGATCTGATAACTACAGTCTACCTGTTTCTTCTTAAAAAGGGTAAGTTAATTTCTTGGCTGGAGTAGTTAGATAGACATCAGATAGAATGGTAAGTCCAGTTCAAGGGCTCAATAATAAAAGTAATCTTATTGAGACGATCAATGGGTTCAATAGCAGTAACTCCAATATTGATTAAGTTTCGGGGTATTTCAAATAATCAGTTCATAGCTGTTCTTGCCATTTTGGAGGTGCTTCAAATGGGTAGAAATGTTAGATTTGCAGTGGATAAGGGTTGACTTTAATCCCGCCATTTTCACCGCATGAATAAATTGAAAGTTCTCATTTTTAGGAGATTGCAAGTGCGTTTTCGTAGAACGAATTCAGCAAGACAAATTCAGAGCGTGCTTATTCTCGTGACAGTTCGGTTAGCAAAGAAGATATTTCTGCAAATACAACTCTAAATCGCTTTAATAACTCTCACTCTGCAACTCCTGCAAATACTTCTGCTTATTCTCTTGTCTCATAGTAGCAGCAATCACAACACCAAGGTAGCAGCAGCAGCGGTATTCAAATTAACAAAAATTTACAGCAAGGTAGTTCACTTATTAATTGTTTCAATATCAACTCCCCTCCCGAATTATCTAACTCTCGAAAAGACAGCAGCTACACTGGGATTACTACTACGACACCTCTCCAAACCAACTTTGATCAATCTGAAAATAAAACTAAATAAATAGATTTCTTTGTTACCCATGGGTTATCCGAAGAGTAAATTAAGATGATGTCGACTTCGGATATTGAAAATCTGAAGTTCTTAAACGCCGGAGAGAAGAAAGCCCTTTCGACATTAGCTGATCACTACGAATTTCAAGACATACAAAATCTCTGCAATGAAGCTGCCAAAGACGACGATTTTCAAAGTAAAAATCAAAATTTTACCATTTATGATCCATTGTGTAAGAGATGTGATTTGTTTGTTGATAGATTTAGACTGAGACATTTCAATGTTTCCAAAAGGCACACTTTTATCATAGGAGGCCTACTTTTTTTCTCTCAACTTCTTCTTTTCAACTATCCCATGCATGGGCGCACACTTCTTGATGCTTCTCAGTCTTTCTCTCTATTTCATCTAACTCTTTAAAAAGTTTTTTTCAAAGCAAGTGCCTTGTCTTTCTTCCCTCTGAAAGGATAATTTTCCCCCTACAATTTTAATTCCACTGAGCACTCCCCTCCCCATGCTTCCTGAAAGCTGCACTCCTAACCCTAATAAATGTCTCTACCATTGTTTTTTTTCTCTTTTGCTTTTGTGTTTCAAAAATCAATTTGATTTATTTTTTTAATTTGGTCATTTTTGCAAGTTTTATGTATGGAAACAGGTGTATATGTATTTTTATTTCTTCCTTTTTTTTCAATAATTATCTTAAAATCAGTTCAATATTTTTATTAGAATAAATCATTTTTTCTCATTTTTACAACAAGACTAAAGATTATATAATCAAAATGAGAATACGCATCAGTAATTTTTTAATATGTTTCATGGGGCTTCAATAATGATAACGATGAGTATTGTGAGTCGAAGAAGGATCAGTAAGTTCTAAAATTATTGAATTTGATTTAAATAAATCTTCATTGAGCGAATAAAGATCTTCAGCTAGTTATTCAGGTAATCCTGTGACAAGCACAGGAAGTGATTTTGTTCTTAAGAAATTCAAGAGATGCTTGATTTGAAACAATGAGTTCATGTCATAGAAGGTTACTTGATAGAATTTAAGAATAACAGCTCTGTACTTCAGCGGTGATAAGAACAGCTTGGAGCCAATGGTATCTTGAAGGAATTTCACATGTTCTGAAGTGATTTGCCCTTCGAGAGTTTAAATTAAAAACGCCGAATCTTCCCGTAGAAACGAAGTTATTCCAAAGTGTAGATATTCTTAGAATTCTTAGCTTTCGGGGTTATATCTAGCTACCATGAGTTTATTTGATGCGAAATCATCTGGAGGAAAGCCATCAAAAGAGTCATCGAAATTATTAGGATGGGCTTAGCTAGTATCAGGTATTTCGATCACTTAATCATTTAGCATGTTATATTTCTCAATAAGTGGTTTGCTTCTGAGTCTAGGTGGACTAGGCGAGTTTTGTCTATCGAAATCCCCAAATGGCTTGATCGGAGATATTTATGGTGTCTTCTCAAGAAATTTGTTGTTGTTTTTATGGTCGAATGGAGGTAGTGTTTCAAGGGGTATGTCATTCTCAAAAGAAGGTAGCTAATCGATTCCAAAAAAAGAACCTTCTTTGTGACTTCGTCTTTGGAAGGTGTTTAAATGAAACGGAGTAGATTATTGTTACTTTCGCTTATTATGCATGTCAGGACTAAAGTTAGAATTAAGAGTTAGATTAATATGGTTTTTATCTGGAGATCTTTCGTCGTTGTTGAAGTTCTTGTAAATCGATGAAGGAGACTCTTCTTTGTTTGGGAAATGAGATTAGCTGAGATTCACATGAAAACTAGCAGTAGGTTTATGAATGGGAGACAAATTAATTCCTAGATGATGTTGATTATAGAGTTATGGAACAGCCGCAGGCGATATTTGTTAGCGCTTAGGTGTTACAGTGCTATTCTATAAAGGTGAGAAATTATGTTATTATTATATACCATTATGGGAATGCTATTATCGAGTGAGATGGAGAGTGTATCGATGGAGTTCGTTTTGAAGTAACGAATAAGCAGTACCAAGGACAGCTGATAATACAGGATGGTAGAAGAATCCTATGAGAGCTTGTAGCCAAACTTCGAGATTCCGAGAGGTAGCCCCGGCATGAAAATAGAGATTAATCTAAAGTGTGAATAAAGCAGCACCGATGAGTACAGTTGCAAAGGCTAAATAAGGTATTTGAATTGAGAAAAACACAACAAAGAGTTCCATAGAAATCGTGAAGATCAGAGATGTTAGTCTAGGGTATTTCGAAGCCTTCCTGATGAGGACACCGTTTATGGTTGTCGAAAATAACCCAGCGCTCACTGGAATTCCGCAAAACACACCAGAGAGAATATTCGCTATGGCTAATGCTAGAACTTCCCGTTGTGGTTCGATTCCAGTGTCTGAACATTCTTTTTCACTGAAATTCAAGGTGAAGAGACTCTCAAGATAGATCAAACAAGCTAATTTAAGAGATTCAGCTAAGTGAATGAATCGAAACGAACTTGCAGCGAGAAATGGAGCTGTTAAATACGATAACAGATCAGTTAACTTGGGCTGAGTGTCTTTGTAGAGATTCTTAACTGTATCGATTCTTAGGCTGCTATCAGTGGCAACAAATCCTATCGTTAAGCTAAGGAGAACTAACCCTAGCATCCATGGAAGTTTTTAATAGCGAGACTGTGAAAAGAGATAAATAAATATGACAGAAATAGTTAGAAACAATACCCAGAAAGATCCTAGACGAAGATGCTGATATATTTCTAGGATTCTATCTATGAAATTTCTAGTGTCTTAGAAAGAATGAAAACCCATAGCTAAGTCAAAATAAGAAAAGGAAAACTAAAATACAGTACCATAGACATACCCTAGCAAGACAGTGGCAGGAACAAAGAATATCAGTCGTTAGATTGTTAAATATTTTGCGAAGACTAACAGAAATATCCCATTAAATGCTGCTATGACATTTAGTGCTTAGATTGAATACTCGTCTTGGAGGTTTTGCATGAATTAAATGGCTAAAAACGAAGGCACGAAGACCACGAACCTTGAGCTTCCGCAGTTTAGATTCACTAATGAACCGATTACGTATGCTAGCATTCCTGAGAAAGGGCGTTTCGACATTGAGTTTGTTACAGTGAAGCAGTAAAAATAGCAGAAACAACCAAGGTTTAGTCCTTAGCTGATTCCTTAGATTAATCGAGTGAAAAAGCCTTGAGAATGGACTTTCTAATTGTTGCTCTTGTTGAGTAAATTGTTGGAAGAGTTCAAATTTCCACTGAGATTATATAAATTATTTGAGTTTGGGTTGGTTAGTAAATTTAGATTTTAATCCGCCTTTTCATGCTCTTCTGTGATGTCTAACTTTGCGTTGTGCTTAGGGCTTGGAGGAAGAAGAGGAGGTTGTTGGTTCTTGGTATTAATTGTTGATGTGTGAGTAGGTTTTTATGAACAATCTTCCTCTAAACCTTCTGCTTTTTCATGAAGTTCCTGCTTTTTAAATTCAAAATCGCTCCATGAAGGAGTGTTTCTGATCCTTTATTCGCCTACTGTTTGTGAATCTTTTTGAGCTAAATCCATCTTCGAAGTTGCGGAAAATTAGAAAATATTATTATCTTAACTCTGAGGTCCTTTTAGGGAGAAAGAAGATTGCTTCTTGAATGAGTCCATTCTTTATCTTTAATCATGTAAAGGGTCGATGAAATCAGTAGCTGAAACTTCATTCAAGAGCTTTTCATGGAGATTATTAGTTCCATTCTTAATGTGCTTCTGGCTGCTTTTTAGATTTATCTTTTCCTCTTCTTCATTCATGTGCTGTAGTATCAGCTGAAGGTTTTTTATCGCAAAGTAAGTTCTGAGGAGAGGTAAATACTGTTTTATTTAAGTTCAATTTTACCTGCTTGATTCTTTCTCTAAGTTAAAAAATCAAATTAAGCATTTTCTTCAAATAAAACAATCAACTCAAATCGATTTGTTCTTCGTGAAACTAGATCATAATTAATCAGCCCAGTTAAATGTTTTCCTCACATATTTTTTGAGATTATCAAATCGTCATCTCATGTCGTTTGATGGTTAGGTCATTATGAGCTGTCTTCGAGTGAATAACTGTATTTTTCATCATTTTTTAGTAATTTCAAATCTATTTTGGGGATTAATTTGTTCATAATGATATTCTTAATACTTTTTCAGTGAAGACAACCATATTCCCACTTTCAGATGTAAATTTAATTATTTCCCGAAGAAAGATCGCGCGCAATATTAGCAGCAGACTCATTAAATTTCATAAGATTGTTTGATAGCACTTTAGATTTGAGCTAAACAAATATTTTAAACCAATTATTATTATTTAGAAAAATAAACGAAAATGGAGAAACTCTGGGTTGATTAGCACCGTCCTAAATCACTTTCTTAGCTCGATTACCATCCTGAGCTCTCTGAAAAACTATGCAAACTAGCACATTCAGCTGATTTCCCACATCTTCTCTTTTATGGACCAAACGGAGCAGGAAAAAAGACACGTATCATGGCTTTTCTTTAGGAAGTCTATGGAAATGGTGTGCACAAGCTAAAAGCTGAAGAACGAGAGTTCAAAGTGAATCCAAATACAGCTACAACCACAGAAATCAATATTATCTCTTCTAATTATCATTTAGACGTGACTCCAGCTGATGCGGAGCTCTACGATAAAGTGGTGATTCAAAAACTCATTAAGGAAGTTGCTTCTACACATTAGCTTGATTCTACCACTCAAAAAAGGTTTAAAGTCATCATTATCAATGAAGTTGACCGTCTCACACTTGAAGCTTAAGCTTCCCTTAGACGCACTATGGAAAAATATATCGGAAAATGCAGGTTATTTGATAAAAGAGACAAAATAAAATCCCTTTTTTATTTCATGAAAATAAAAAAACATGACATGTTTATGAATTTCACAGGTTAATTTTATGTGCTGAGAACATCGGAAGAGTCATTTAGCCGTTAAGAAGTAGATGTTTGCTGATAAGAGTGCCTGCACCTTCTGAAAATGACATTGTCGAAGTAGTTAGGAAATTGTCAAAATTAGAAAACCTTGTGATTTCAGATTAATTAAGCAAAAAATTTGCAGGATTATGCAGTCACAATCTTAGGTCTGTGTTGTTGAACCTCCAGACATAAAGACTGATTAAACCAAGTTTCAACGAAGACACGAATGTGCAAGTACCTGAGTGGAAAAGAGAAATTGAAAAGATCGCTTGGACAATCACAGAACATCAAAATCCTATGAAGTAACTTCAAAACAAACCTTCTTCTGATAATCCCCCCTTGTTTTTCTGACATTTGGCATCGTCTTTTACTTGAAACTCTCTCATTGAATTTGTATTCTTTTTCTTCTGCAGATTAAAAGAAATAAGAAGTCAATTTTATGATTTGCTGGTGAATTGTATCCCTGGTGATATTATTATCAAAAACTTGCTGTTTTCCCTTCTTGATAGAGTCAAAGATTTCTCTGCACAAACAGAGTTCATATACTTCGCTGCATATCACGAAAATATGATGAATATGGGTTAGAAGCCAATCTTTCATCTTGAAGCACTTGCAGCATAATGCATGCTCTCCTACAAGAAATCAGTTCTAAAGCTAAAAAACTGAAGAGATTTTTCGAATTTTCTTTTTTTATTTTGAAAAAGTACTCAATTGCAGATGTTCATTTGTATGTATTATCTATCTCTAAGATCAAAGAGGACATACTCAAATACAAGTCCTAATATTTATGAAATAAAATTTTGCATTGTTTCTATTTGGTGTAAGGATTGAATTTAATCAGCAAATATCTTGAGATTCCATATGAGATTTGATACTTGTTTGAAAAAAAAAATCAAGAGGAAAATAATTCCTTTGAAGCAATCAAAGCTGTTTGATTAGGCAAAAAATAAAAAAGAACAAAGGTTACATAATTTCAAAGAATAATTAATAGATTTTTAGAAATTTCAGATAATTTCTAACCCTTTAATCGATGATGAATAAACTATTGTTTTTTCTGGAATGTTTGAATAAGAATTAATATGGACAATATGAAATATAGAGTAACAAAGAAAAAGGGGATTAAAAAAGAAGAAAAAGAAGACAGAAAAAATAGGGAATTTGTCTCTGTAGATTGCTATTTAGATATTTGAAAATGTTAATTAGAGGGAGGGATCTTTTGAAGATGATATTTAGCATATCGAACAATCAGCTCAACAGTCCATTTCGTCAGAGAGCATATCTGTGCTAAGGATTTCATTCGAATCACTTGAGTGTGGGGCTAGTGAACCTAACTAAAATGAAGATTCAACTTTGCAGCTGGAGAAGTATCTCTTCGTAAAATTATACAGCTAGAAAGTTGATTCATCTTCAATTTGATCTAACTCAATTCTGAGCAGTTGTCGATGGCTCTTTAGGAGGACAGCGAGATGTTTTTGAAGTTTAGATTTAATTTTCTAATACATTTTCTCAGGGATAGTTCCTTTCATGTACTAATGAGCAGTTTTGAGTCGCTTCATGTCCAAAGCGAAGAAAGTTGAGCTAAGATCTTCTAAACAATGGGGAATTTCTGTCACATCAAACATAAGCTGACGAGAGATTTATACGTCAGAGAAAATAGAATAGAGTAGGTTGCGCATAGTCCTCGAGGGAAGTTGGGTATTTTGTTACTTGATTGCTAAACCTAAGTGCAGTGTTCTCTACTGTTAGTTGAGCTGCGAGAGAAGTGTTTGTAGATAAATTTGTTCCTTTTCTTGGGATGATTCTGTAAAATTTGTGTTTGATTATTTATTATGAGTTCTCCCCAGTGTTCTCTCTGGAGATTTGGTACTTGTCTATTTACTTTCAGGTATTATTGTTTTTATTTCCAGACGATTTTTGCTAATATCAGGAAGTATTTTTGTAAAAGAATTCAAATAGTAATCGCTCATCCGTTGGTGTTTAATTGTTTCTTAGATTGATAGGTGGGTTGTTAGTGCTTAGCTCTGAGAATACCTGCTATTTTCTAAGGAAAAACTCTTAAGTTTTAGCAATACCTACATTCTCTCTCTCTCTCCCTCCCCCCCCCCCTCCCAGAAACTCTCAAAGAAAAAGATAAACAAAAGGTATCGTTAATTTGATTTTTAGTCTAATTTAGCCTGGAGTCATCTGCTTGTTAAGATCTAAATCAATGACAGCTTTAGGCTGGTACTGATTCCTTCCTAACTTTCGATCTTGGGTTTTAAAAAGAAGATTGATTAGTACCTTTAAATGTTTGTTTTCTGATAATTGGAGTAATCAAATCGATTACGGTATTTACTGTATTTAATTTCAAATTTATACTTTCGAATCCTTCCAAGCACAATAAAAATAATCTTTTCCGAAAACAATAAGTAATAAATGAATCAGTTCCAGCAAAGGGAAGGGGAGATTGTTCTTTTCAATAATGATTAACGTATCTGCTTGGTTTGCATTTTGCTTTGATTAAGATTTAAAGTAAAAATGAATGAATAAACAGGAAGATGATTTATTCCTTGCTGAGGGTTAGTTGTTTTTTCGTTTGATGGATCTTTTATGTTTTATTTGGTGTGGATTGTCAGTTTGTTGCTGGTTTTGTAGGTGTGTGTGAAAATATCAGCAAAAATAATTGAAAATATTTCTTAATTTTTGTAAAGCAGTTAGGCGGATAGATTATTATCAACTTTAGCAATGAAGAATACATATCAAAACAGCACGATCAGTGCTTTGACTAAAAACAATCTCGCTAGATCTCAACAGTAACTAGTAGCATCAACGTCGTTTTCATCTGCGCATAAATAGCATCAGCAATAGTTGGTTACGCAGTAATCATCGTCTTCAGAGAAGGGAGTTACCAGTAAAATAGCGAAATTATCAAACTAAATCAAGGAGCTTCAATCTGGACTAAACAGCGAAGATGCTGCACTTGAAAGCATGGAGAAGTTGACTTAAAAAACGCATTCAGTGCTATCAAGTTAAATCGGATCACTTAGGAAAGCATTTAATATGCTCGCAGATGTTGTTATGGAGGAAATCGAAACAGTGAAAGTGGATATGTTCGTAAGCTTAGAAGAGCGAACGCAAGCAATCGAGAGAAAGATATACGAAAGAGAAAACTACGAAGACAGAATAGATAGGATAATTGAATAGAAAATTAACGAGAGGATGGAGAGAGTTGAAGGGAGTTACAGACAACAGGTGGTAAGCATGGAGAGATTAACTGTATAAGTGAGAGAAGAGAATTAGCTATTCTTAGAGAAAGTCAAGGGATTAGTGGGAAATAATTCAAGTAGAATAGAGGTAGTTTTAAAGGAACGATCAGCATAGGCGAGAGAGATTGAAGAATTAAGCAGGTAGATAATGAATATTTCAAAGAAAAATTAAGATTTGCAAGTAGATTAGGAAGAAAGTAGAGGAAGAATTGATGAATTGATGGAGAATAAGAGAAATGTCAGTTAAATAATGAATTCAATGGATGAATAGCTTGAAGCCATTATTGTTAGACAAAGAGATAGGGAATAGCAAAATGATTAAGAAATTGATGATTTCAGAAAAGATCTAGATGGATAATTAGCTGAGATCTTGAGAAAACAGTCAGATATCTAGCAGTCATAGCAAGGGAAAAATGGAAATATCTCTGGATATGAACAAATGAGCATATTATTGCAGGATGAGATAAGAAGATTAGATCAACAAGTGAAAAATACTTAAAAAGATATGGAAAATGGGTTCAAAGAGTTAGCGTTGATCTACAAGCAATCAGCAAAGCAAATCATTGAAGATTTCGACGAATCGCTGAAATAACTGAATAGCAACTGTGAATATACTTAAATGAGAGTTGCTGATGTCGAAAATATAACCAAAAAATGCTCCAATGACATTGTCTAGCTATAGAATGCATTCACAAAGCAGCTCGATTAGATTCAATATGTTCGTAGCAGCTGAATGGAAGTATTTTGAAGTATTTTGTCAAATGAAAAAAAGATACTTTTCCTTTTGGGAGAAGAACTAAAGTTGATTTTTATTATTTTTTTTGATTTATTTGCAAACTATTTTATGTTTTTTTCACAAATCTATCTATTTGAAAAGTTCATTGGAAACATCATATCTTTTTCGTAAATATTACAAAGCCAATTGACAATATTTCGACTCATAAAATCAAACACAAAAATATGATAGGATTTGTTGAGCATTTTTAACTTTTTCTTCCATATTTTCTTTTGTGGAAAACCACTAAATTTATAAGTAAAGTACTACACGAATTTAATAAAAGAATATTAGGTCCAAATCCAATACTACGGACTAATTATTCAGACGAGCTGTAAATTCACACCAAAAATTATTAGCAACCGATGGTTTAATCACAAAATAATATCTTTGACACTAGTGATTGGATTGCTGAGCCACTTTAATTAAAAATTCTCAAAGCAGTCCTTACTCTAAGATCACTAATTTTTTGATCGTTACCGACTATAATCAAGCCAATCATCGTTGATTTTTATATCCCAGACGATTATTCTTCACTTGAAATCCAAAGATAATTGGTTAATAGACAAAAAAAATTGTAATTTTCTATTTTAACCCAGTTGTCATCAATCATTATGAAAATCTTGTGGAAACCCTTCCTTGTCTTTAGACGTTAATGTGTGCGTGTTTATGTGTTTTTGTCATTATTTATTTCCACCCTTTTAAATATCTTCTTCCACTAGAAACTTGTCTCTTCTTTCTACGACTTAAAATCTGCTAACAATCCCCTTTAATCTTCTCATAATCTTTTATTTTCTTAAATATATTTTACATAATCCTTTTCTCAGATGGCTAAAACTGCTTTGATTCTATCCCTCGCAGCTCTCTTCGCTCTCGGCTTGACTGTGACTATCCTTTCTGCTTCTCAGAATACTCACAAGCACTTTAGAGCTCAGGTAGACAACGATGCTGCATTCTCTCTCTGGTAGGCTAAGTTCCATCGTAAATTCGCTGATGAGAGCACTCTCGTCTATCGTCGCTCCATTTTCAACGAGAGCGTTCAGCTGATCAAAGAACTCAACGACGAGAACTCCGGTGTTACCTTTGCTCTCAACTAATTCGCTATCTACACTGGAGAGGAATTCGATGCTCTCTTCAAGGGATACACCCCATCTGCGTCATTGAAGAGCGCACCAGTCGTGGAACTCTCCGGAGAGCCTGCGGCTACTATCGATTGGAGGACTTTGGTAATTTGTGAATTAAATTTTTACCACAAGGGATTTATTTTCTCTGTGTTTCTGATGTTTTCTGAGAAACTTTGCATTAATTTTACTAAACTTGCAGTTGAGTCCAATTAAAGACTCTCAAAAGGGGATTCCTTTTAACTCAATTCAGTGGGGAAAGGGGAATCAATAATGTAGCCGAAAGGAGGGAATTGTACTTCCAACAACACAAAATTTAATTGAATATCCGTTCTAATTGTGATTTGTAATAAATAACATTAGGGAGCAGTAACCTCTGTTAAGGACTAGGGAGAATGTGGCTCATGCTGGGCTTTCTCAACTACTGGTGGACTTGAAGGTGCACAAGCCATTCAATCAGGTAAATATCACACACAAACTCATCTAAATATCTCCATATTTTTTTCATAATTAATCAATAATTTTGTATTTTCTTCCTTCCTAGGCAATCTCTTGAACCTTTCTGAGTAGTAATTGGTTGACTGTTCAACATAAAACAATGGCTGCCATGGTGGTGATATCGAAGAAGCCTTTAATTATGTCATCTCTACTGGTATTGAACCTGATGCTCAGTACCCTTATCTTGGAGTTCAAGGTCAATGCTAATTCAATTCCTCTAACATTGCTTTCTAGCCTGTTTCTCTTGTATCAGTGAAACCTAAGCACCCCAAACAAATGGCACTTGCATTAACTCAACAGCCTGTTTCTATCTGTCTTGACTGTGCTCGTAGAGTGTTCCAACATTACTCCAGTGGTGTTATCAAAAGAGGATGCGGTACTAGTCTCGATCACTGCGTGCTCGCTGTCGGCTACACTGATGACGCTTATATTATTAAGAATTCATGGGGTGAGACTTGGGGAGAAAATGGCTATCTTCGTGTTGCTAAGCACAACGAAAATGGACCAGGTGTCTGCGGAGTACTTGAGGTTCCTGCTTACCCAACTTACTAGAATGAACAGGATGCAATTCCTGCAGCAATTTGATTTGCTACCTGTGTTATGCAAGTAAATTTATATATTGAAATATATTTAAGAGAGCAACTTGTGTTGGAAATATTTTAAAAGATATGTAAATTACATCTATTTTTAAGCATTTCCATAAGCAGATAGAGAGAGAATATCTTTGGAATATTTGTTGTGTTTTTGAATTGTTCGTAATTGAACTTACAAAAGAGCATGAAAAAATACATAAAAATTCATATGTAAACTGCTCTTATGAAGCTGCAAATCTATTAAAACTTCAATGCACTTGAGATCTAATCAAATCAGGAGTAAAGAACTTTTAAACTTTAATGCCTCCTTGTCTTGAAACTTTTTAGATAAAAGCGAAGACTATCATACCAACAAAGAGAAACAAACTTTATGGGGTGATGGGGGGGGGGACTAAGATCACTGCCCTTGTTGTTTTATAGAAGCGTAGAGGATTATGAGAGGCCCAATTTCATTAGCGAGGTCTACAGGAATGGAGATAAACACATACGGCATGATTCCTGCTGATTCAGAGATAACTGATCCTTCTTGTTCTTGTTCGTCTGAGTAGTTTACAAGATCCTTCAAAGACAAATGCAGTGTCTGCTTTCCAATCTTCTCTTCTAGGATGATTCTTAGAGAGTCTTCCATAGATTCAGGTTTATCAAATGATGATCTGTTCTTTTCTTGTTTGCTTGGTTTCTCTGCCAGATTAGAATTTTTTTGTTCTTCATTTTCGTCATTCTCTTGGCTGCTTCTGCGAACATAGTTAGACTTTTCTTCTTCGTCTTCATCGTCATCATCTTCATCATTATCCGCCTCCTCAAATGAAGTCCCAATCCTAATTGACTGGGGATTATTCGCTGAATCGTTCGAATCATCTTCAATAATTTAGTTTTTATTGACATTTTCTTTTTCTTCTTCTTGAATCACATCAGTGCTGCTAGATTCACTATGCTGTTGATCTTCTTCTTCACTGAGATTAAGCTCAAGTAATTTTTCAATAATCTCGAGATTATCTCGTGGCATGTATGAAATATCATCTGAGACAGCTGCTTGCGGGGAACCACTTAGATTATTAGCATTATCTCTTTCTGATGAGCAGTAGCTGTCACCGCTGTTGTTTTGTTTAATTGGGATCTTTTGATCAGCAGGGGAGTTCCTGATAGGTTTTGAAGGACCTTTAGGAATAAATATTTCTACTGGAATATCTCTCATTATTTTTGATTCCACAGATTATTCAGACACTCCTGATGCTGATGATTTTGGCTTAATAATAGCTATGGATTCTTTTTCATTTTTAAGGTCCTTCTCAAGGTTTTTCTAACTTTTTCTCTTTTGATTTATATCCTCCATCATGAGTCTTCGTTCTTCAATTTATTTCAGTCTTTTACGTTCTTTTTCTTCAGCAACTTCCAGATTCTTTAAAATCTCCTTGTTATTGTTGTTGTTCAACAATTAGCCTTGGGCTTTATCTTAACTAATTGGAGGGTTCTTACCTGGGAGATTACTGTTAATGACTTTGTAGTTGCTAGGATTGTAATTGCTGTTGCTAGGGGGATATACTTACCCACCGATATTGTTAAGATCTTCAGGCTTATTCAGCTCAAAGAATCTACTGGAAGGTGGTGGTTGTTGTTCTCTCTTTATTTCTTCTTGCTTTCTCTCAGCGATTCTGTCTTTGATCAGCTAGAGTTGTTTCCTAGGATCTAGATCCTATTATTGTAATATCTGCTAGGGTTTTTATAGTCTCCCATAGACAACTTCTTATTTGATAGCACCAACACCAAACACAGGCTCTGATACTTCTCTTTTAAGCTTATCGACTGCGGCAGGATAATAATCCTATGCGTTGAGATTATTGCTGACAAAGCGCTTTTGCTCGGAAGGAATGATGTTATTGTCAACTTTCAGAGGAACTTTTGGATAGGCTAGATCGTTGTTTTTAGGGAATAAGTACTTTTACTGATTATTTCCTTCTGAAGGGGCGCTAGAGGGGATATTAGATATGTAGTTACTAGAAGGTTTCTTAGAAGGATCTACACGAAAGAGCATGTTGTTGGAGGGGATTGGCGCAGGGTGGTTCTAGGGATTTTTACCTAAAAATAACTAAGGCTGAGAAGGAGAAGCAGCTACTTGCAAGACATTTGGAGTCGATGGATAGTTTATGAGTTTTGGAGGGTATTGAGGTATTACTACTCCTGATGCTTTATTAAGGTTATTTTGTTATGAGATTGGTACCTCATTATTCATTTTTAGACCACCAAATTTGGAGATTAATTGCTGTTGTGAGTTCTACTACTATTGCTGCAGAGGCTATGAAATACTTTATATTGAAGGGAGTGGAATGCTGTCGAGATTCAGATTGTTATTGACGAAATTGCGATTATGGATCACAGTGTGTGAGAACTCACTGTTTACAATATTTTCACTGAGAAATTTCCTAATTCGGTTGTTGATAATAGGCATTTTGAGAATCTAATTTACTGATGGTCTCTTGGTAGGCTCAGTGTTCAGCAATCCAGCGATTAAGCTGCTCATGTCTTTAGAGTAATAAGATGATATAGGAGAGTATTAGCCTCTCACGATCTTCAATGCCAATTAAGGTAGACCAATACCATCAAAAGGAGGTTTCTATGTGCATAATTCGTAGAGAATAATCCCAAGAGACCATACGTCGGAGCGGAAGGAATAAGGTTTGTTATCGATGATTTCAGGAGAAATGTAATATGGAGTGCCTACCATTGTTCTGCAATTTTCCCTAGTATGTCGAAGAACTTTGGCGATACCGAAATCACCTACTTTGAGTGTGCAGTCCTTCATGAGGAAAATATTTTACGTTTTAAGATCTCTGTGGACAATTTTGCGGTCATGGACGTGTTTCAGAGCAAGACATATCTAAGTGAACCAGTCTAACACTTAGCTTTCTGGGATGTACCTACCTTTGTTCTCGAGGATCTTTTTGCTGAGATCTCCTCCATCGCAATAATCCATGACAATACAAAATTCTTGCTTTCTCGTCCTGTAGACTTCCTTGAATTTGACGATGTTAGGATGGTCGAGGGCTTCAAGGATCCTCGCTTCTCTGATGGTTTCTTTTTTCTCCTCGTCTTTCATTGCCTTCATGTTCATTTTTTTGATCACGCAGAGACTGCCATCGCTTTTGCATTTCACCAAAAAAGCTTTGCCGAAAGAGCCCTCACCTAGGAGCTTAATCTCAGTGTATTTCTCGAGCTCAGCAGGTTAGGCCATTTCTCAGATGATATTGAACAAGACAAGATGGGGAATAAACCTCCTCCTCAATACCTGTTCTTTCTACTATGAAGGGAATTTTATCTTTTTCCAGTATTTCTTAGTTTGCCTATTTCCGCAAAAAACGCAATCAATTTTTTGAAAGTTCACTTATTTAAATTATTAACCTTGCCTCTCTCTCTCTCACGCTATCTCTCTTTGGTAATATTTTGGAGTATCAATCTCACCAACAATTTATCGAATTCTACACAGAACAATAAACCTATCTGTGGGTAAAAAGAGTTTGAAATTATAAGTTGGTTTTGAATAACTCCAAACAGTATTTATTAATAATAACATATTCGTTGTTAGTTTTTTAGTCACTTTTTTTAATAAATTCTATGTTATTAGAGCATATTTTGAATACAATTTAATAAAAATAAATAAGATCATTTTCTAAAATAGTCAAGAATATTGTTTCTTAACTAATTCCTTGTCTCCCAATAGAATCATAACTCAATTTATCATATTGGACTTCCTAACTACAATTTCAGCAATTTCTTTCCTAACTTTAAGGTTTAATTCAAAAAATTTATGATTTTCTAAAAACTTTATTTTCATAGAATCAATAATATTATCATTCTCTCACTGCACTTTCATCAAAGTAATCTCTACAAAATAGGAATAAAAATGTGTTTGCTCTCTCACTATTTTCATGTAACCCCAACTTCCTTGAAAATATTCATCATTTCATCCCATTTTTGAAAATACAAAATACTCTTAAAAATATTTTCTCTCTGAATTAACCCTAATATCCCTGGAGAGATCCCTCCCTTGACAAGAAAAATGATTGCTCTGATTAGCAACTAAACAATGAAATAAATGGTATTTAAATAAGAACTACATTTTTTAAATAAAGTCCTGCATATTATATTTTCAATAGCGATCCAACTTAAGGAAACGAATGAATGTATTTTGCTGATAAATCACATATCTGTGTGTGTTTCTTGTTGCTTTTAAAACGAATTGAAAGTCATCCTCTCACTCAGGCCTTGAGAGCAGAAACGATGATCTTCTTTTCTTCTTCAGTGATTTCAGGAGCGTATTTTCTGATAGCTAAGGAAGTGCATCCCTTAATTTTCTTGATCTCTCCCTTGACTTGAGTAAAGTGACCGAGCCACTTTCCGAGGTCTTCTCTCTTGGGGACTGCAATGTACTTGATTTCGTTCTTAGCGCAGAGAGCCTTGACGAGCTTGAGATAAGAAGCTTCAGTGCAATCTTCAGCAACGACAACGAAAAGAGCTTATTTAGCTTCGATGACTCTGAGGACTTCGTGAAGACCCTTAGAAATGGTATCTTAGCAGAGGGAGCTCTTGATAACTTTAGCAAGAGTGTCGTGGAGTTCGTTAGCTTCTGACATGTATCTTCTTTGTTGTGTTTCTTGGAAATATAATTATTCTTTGTAATTTTGAGATTTATCCTTTTTTGGTTTCGATTTAATTTAGTTTCCCTACTTATTCTCCCCATTTTAATTTGATTTTGAGTATTGATAGCTCTCTTGATTGCTTTCCCTTTCGATTAGGCATATGCTTAGATTGACAAAAACTGATAATTTTATGTTTTCATTGCTAGATGGATTTGCTTATTATTATTCTTCTTTTTTACAGTCTCTCAACAACTGAACATACAAATTGAATGAAATATTCTACACATATTTGATAACTAACTCATTATGAAGACACAATCAAGTATTTACTTAGAGATACGGACACCATTTGTTGAGAGAATTCAGTGAATCTAGTTTTGAAAAACAACAACAATTAGAAAAAACAAATAAAATACATTTCAAAAAAGTCCTAATATACTTGGTTCCAGTGATGGCAGAGGTATGGAGACTCATAGTTGTTAGGGTATTCCATTTTTTAGTCTCAATGATTTTAAGTCCACCTGAGGCACCTCCGACTGCCAGCACTGCTCCGAGCCTATCAAACTCGAGGGTGGAGGGTTCAAAGGCAGAAGTTTCTTAGTTGTCTTCGCTAAATAGAGTCTTCACACATGTTGCTTTTCTCAAGTCGAATATCTTAACGACTTTGTCCGTCTTACTTGCAGCAGCAAGTGTATATCCATTCTCACTGAAAGCAAGAATCTCTATGCCTCCCTAGTTAGTTATTATCATTAACACATATGCAGCTATTAAAATATTCAAGATTACTTTGAGATCGCTTTCTAACGAGGCAAGAATCTGATTAGAGGAGATGTTCCAGAGCTTCGTTGATCCATCAGCACATGCAATAGCAAGGAGATTACCATCTGGATGAATTTAAACAGAATTGATCTTAGTTTTACCAACAAAGTCTGTCACACTCAGTACCTATGAGCCCTAAAGCAAATAAACAGACAATTCAGATTAGAGTTAGGACTAAAGCTAACAAAAGCATTAAGGTATTTGGTATTTACAGTAGTAAGATCATGGTAAGTCAAAGTAGAATTCTGATCAGCGAGGACAAATAGCTAGCCATTTGGATGAACGGCAGCAGAAATCAGTGGAGAGACAGAATTGAACGAGTAAATCGATTTGAAGTTACTATTGCTATTATTCTCCTCACTTGCATTTGCATAAACATACACATCCGCTGAGTGTTCAGAAGCTACGACAAATCGAACTTATCTGTTGTTAGTGCTGCTGTTTTCGAAAAATGCCAGAGATATGATAGCACCTCCAAGCTCTAATGTGCCTGCGACCTATTTAGTTTTCAAGTTGAAAAGAGTCACGCTACCTCCTTTTCCACCACTGATTGCTAGTTGCATATGTCTGTTAACATCGAGCTAAGTGATTTCTGTTTCCCCTGAAATCTCTTTAATGTCTCTTGGACCAAAGGTAGCTATGGACTATTAGCATTACAATTTTTTTTATCTAATTGCATTGCTATTAAAAATATTATTTTATTTTACATCTGCAGTTGGAAAGTTCGAAATGAATTCTGCATCTTTCCTGCGATCTTTTCTGATTTAATTCAAGCGAAGGGCTGTCTCGTTGATGGAATCAAGCACTGTGAATGGTAGCTTCTTTCGTTCCTCTGTTTCTTAGGTCTTAACAGAATGATCCTCTGCTTCTTCTGATTCCATTCTTCCTGCTATTTCGAGCTTTTCTTGCAGTGAAATTACATCTCTAAATAGGACAAGCAAATCTCAGTAAATTTCAAATAAACAATCAAATCATTGTTACTTTCTGGCATCATCTCTTTCTTTAATTAATCTAGCAATGACTCTGCAGGCTGCGTCGTGCTAATACAGCGCATGAGATAATTCTTGTCGAACAGTCTCAAGATGCTGCTTGAGAGTGTAAGTTTCGAGCATTAGAGAATCCCATTCGTTCTAAAATGACTTCAATATTCCTGGAACGGAATTCATAGTCACTGCTCTAGGTTTCGTCTGAGTTCCAACTAGAAAAGAAAGATACAATGGGTTTTAACAATAGATAGCACAATATTCCTGGCTTATTCGTGGATGATTGATTCCTCCATAATATTTGTAGATTTAAAGGTAAAACTCTTCAAATTATCATGTTACGCTTGACCGGAATAAGATCTTCTAAGGTAAGTGCTTGTCCAGTGATGGGACACTAACCTGTAGCTGCAATTTGTTTCTCAATGACTCTCTTCTCGAAGACATGTCCAGTCTTCTTGGAGACAACTGGTTCGATGAGTTGTTCTCCTGAAATGGCACAGTAGTTCCAAGACATTGAGTTCTTAGTTTTGTTTTATTTTCAAAAAGAAAAGAAAAGATAAGATATTGAATGAATTCTCTCTGATTTTCTTTAGTTTCTAGACAATAATCACTAACAAAGCCAATTAGTATCTTTGATTTAATTCAGAGAAAGAAAGAGAGGGAGAGTTATCCCCAAAGATTCAATAGGATATCTAAGGGGGATAGCCTAATTATCAGAGGGAAATAAATTAATTAAACTATTTCTAAAATATCAATATAAGTCATAGCAATAACAACTCATCATGGAGCCATTTGGAACCGACGAGAGAAACTGGACACACGAGGAAAAGGATATCGTAATAGTCAAAATGCACATAATTTAGAGGGTGATTGTCCAGATGTTCATTTTTGGTGATTTTTGTTTTGGCTAACAAAGTTGAAAAGATTCTTGAAGTACGATAAGCACGTCACTCTTAAAACCGCAGAGATGGTCTACTCTGCTGAAGTGTACAACTATTTATTCTCTTTTTTGACTTAAAAACACACTTTTAACACTTGCAACTCTCTCTTCTTAGAGAATCTGCATATTTCGGCAAAGCTGGTGCTCTTGCTGGTGGTATCATCAGTGCTCTCTTCTTCAACTTCCCTATCGTTAGGTGAAGATTATTTTTTTATTTGATTTACAATATAAAACGAATAATTTTGTCCTTGAATAATGCATCAAACAGAAACCTTCCTGTATTCAGAAGATCAGTCATTGGTATCATACCTTTCTTGTACTGCGCTAATTGGGGACACAAAACCTAAGAAGAACTTTGCTGGCTCAAGAGTATGCATTTACCTTTTAGTTTTCATAATAGGTTCAATTTTATTTGATTTCTTTTTACCTTCTTCTTAGCCTTCGCTGCTTACTAGAGATTCGTGGTTTATCATGGTCAACATGCTAAACTCTTCGTCTGAAGTCAGATAGATTCTGATCAGAGAGAAAAAGCAAAAACAATGCTTGTCTCTTGGGATTTCTTTTAATATTTCATTTTCATATATTGAGTTTCCCAATAAATGTCTTAAATTACACAATTCAGATGATAGGTTGGTTTAAAATAGTGAACTGATATGGGTATTTTTAAGGAACTAAGAAAATTAATATTATTGAGGAAAAATATGCAAACAGACAAATATCTTGGAAAGGGAGAGTGAGTATTCATTAAAAGATAAATAGGGTTTGCAAGGCATGTAAGAATAGATACAGTTGGATGTGGTGATTGGGGGGTTCAACTTTTTTCTGTATCCGTTTTTTTCTGATTCCAAGCAGGAATTCAAAAAATCTCTAACTCTTTGAGGGCAAGTATTGAAATTCAAGCAAAAGAAGACATTCTCATCGCATGCAAACGCATTTCATTTTAATAAGGAATGCTCGTTCCTTTGATAAATAAAATCTGGATTAGAAATGTTTTTTATTATTTTTTATCTTAAAACTCTTAGCGCACAAAGGCGTAGCTATGAGCGATTGTAATTGAAAAAAAGATAAATTTTAGATTGAGAGATTGTTCTTTAAAAATCATGACTTCTCTACAGAAAAATAAATAACTGACAAAATGAGAATACCCCCCTCCTATCCTCCTATCTGATCAGAACCTTCAACCTCATCTTCATGAAGCGAACAAAAATGCGCTTCCCAATAATAAGAGAAAAACATCAACAGATTGTATACAAGCAACATCCCCAGAGAGGAAGATTTATCTCAAATGAATATTTTGCTCAAA